>MTKZ01040661.1_pt1 | contig 15250 bp, 13 predicted proteins | sample 1042781 | NCBI WGS metagenome assembly MTKZ01 (sample SAMN06212207, study PRJNA360539) | anaerobic digester metagenome | biome: Wastewater treatment plant; material: sludge; isolation source: anaerobic digester fed with sludge from wastewater treatment plant | place: Denmark: WWTP Viborg ...
GAGGAAGTTTGGTTTGGTGAAAAACCAGTACCGAGAGTAACCGGCAAGCCTTACGCGCTGGCGCCGCTATACCGGCGGGTGCCAGCGCGCCATACCAGCCGTGAGATGACAAACGCAATCACGCTCACAGCCAGCGCGAGCACAATCTGCGCGGGCGTGAGTTCGCCGCGCAGGGCTTGCAAAGGCACGGTGGTAGCCACCGCGATGGGCACGATGAACGTGACGATCACGCGCAGCCACGGCGGGTAAATGACCGATGGATACCGCCCGGTGTCCATCAACGCCTGCATGAGCGTGACATTGTTATCAAACTTGGTCAGCCAGAATGTGAGCGAAATCATCACAATCCACACGCTGTAAATGATGGCCGCCCCGCTGATGGCGAGCGCGATAAATACGAGGATGTTGGGGATGGTGGGCAGGCTGTCTCGCGCGCCAAACAGGCCGATGGCGATGAGGATGATGCCGAGCAGGATATCCCACACACGCCACACGATGATGCGGCGCAAACTCACCACCGCCTGCGTGTTCACCGGCAAGAGAAACACATAATCCAGCGTGCCTTCGCGGATGCCCTTGTTAAACTCCTCGGTGTTGGGCCACACGATGGCCGCCATGAGGGTATGCACCAGCCGGAACACGCCCAGCAGCGCGATCAGGTCAGCGGCCTTCCATCCGCCAATCTCCGGGGTGTTGGAAAAAATGATGGCGATGCCCAGTAGCTCCCAAATCGTCCACATGATGCTGAGCAGGATGTTCACCACCGTATCTGCCCGGTAGGCCAGCTCTTGCTGAAGGTTGACTTTGAAAAATGCGCGAAGCACGCGAAGAAAACTCATGGTTTTATAAAAAGACAAAACAAAATGCTCTTTTAGATGGGAGCATTTTAGAGCAAAGCCAACCGGGGAATGCTGGCAAGCGCGCCAACTCTTTTTTTGCATACTCGGTTTATGCAAACGGTGTGTGGTTAATCCGCAACCGCCATGAGAAAATGACCGCATGGAACTACGCAAACTTGGCAATTCTTCGTTGATGGTGTCGCCGCTGTGCCTGGGTGGCAACGTGTTTGGCTGGACGATTGACGAGCGCCGCTCGTTTGAGGTGCTGGACGCATTCCTGGCGCATGGCGGCAATTTTGTTGACTCCGCCGATGTCTACTCGCGCTGGAAAGAGGGCAACACCGGCGGCGAGAGCGAGACGATTGTTGGCGCGTGGATGAAGGCGCGCGGCAATCGCGGCAAGGTGATTTTGGCGACAAAATGCGGAAGCGACATGGGCGATGGCAAGAAAGGTCTGAGCGCAAAATGGATCGCCCGCGCGGTGGAAGATTCTTTGCGCCGCCTGCAAACGGATTACATTGATTTATATCAGGCGCACATTGATGACGCCGCCACGCCACTGGAGGAGACGCTGACCGCGTTTGACGCGCTAGTCAAAGCGGGTAAGGTGCGGGCGATTGGCGCCTCGAATTACACCGGGGCGCGTCTGCAAGCCGCGCTAGACATCAGCAAAGCCAACGGCCTGGCCCGCTACGAAAGCCTTCAACCCAAATACAACGCGATTGACCGCGAGATTGAGGCCGACCAGTTGCCCATCTGCCAAAAAAACAACGTGGGCGTGATTCCGTATTACGCGCTGGCGGCGGGGTTTCTTACAGGCAAATACCGCCCCGGCCAGCAACTGCCAGACACAGCCCGCGCTGGCGGCGTGCAAAAAAATTACATGAACGAGCGCGGGTTTGCCGTGCTTGAAAAAGTGGAGCGGCTGGCAAAAGAAAACACCGCCACGCCGTCTCAGGTGGCGCTGGCCTGGCTGATGCGCCGGCCGGGCATTACTGCGCCCATTGCCAGCGCCACCAGCGCGGCGCAAGTGGCCGAAATGTTTGGCGCTTTTGGCATTTCAAACATAGAGTTGTAAACGCGCAACGCGGGCAAAGACGCCAAGCCACAAAGAAAAGACATCTCTTTGCAATTTGGCGTCTTTGCGTGAGTTTTTCAGAGAAGCACCAATTCGTCTTGACAATATGATTTACGACTTGGCGCTGTCCAGTCAAACGTTACCCGCGAAGTAAAATCATGCAGGTAATTTGCGGGGTGCGAAATCCCGGTGATTGAGGCAGACATTTTGATAAAACAAAAAAGAATTTTTGCCGCGCTGGCAGTGAGCGCGGCTCTGGCGGGATGCAGCGCAACCGCGACGCCAGATGTCAACGGGTTGCCAGTGATCCCCGGCGTGACATATTTCCCATCGCCAACGGTGCCGCCAACTGCCACACCCATCCCCACCCCAACGCCCGCAATTAAATACGCGCAAATTGATGTGAGCTTGCCGCAAGAGACGCAGGTGGCGCTGGCAAAAGCCCTCTCTGGCACGGGGCTGGTGGCAACCACCGCGCCGCAAAATGGCGCAGTGGCGCAGTATGATGCGGTCGCGGGCGGGCGGGTTGTGCTCACCCGCACCTACGTTTTGGCCGTGCCGTTTCCCACCATTGCCGATGGGATCTCGCTCGGCGCGTTGCAGGCGTTTTGGCAAGGCAACGCCGATGCGCTTAGCCCATACACCAACGACAAAAAAGCACCGCTGCTTTTTATGGATGCCGACACGCGCAAAGCGCTCGGCATTTTGCTGGGCGCCCCGGCAGATGGGGCAAAGATTGGCATTGTGGCCGCTGGCGAGATCCCCAGCCGCACATTTGCCACGCGGCCCAGCGCGTTTGCCATCCTCCCGTTTGAACAACTGGAGGGCCGCTGGAAGGCGATGAAGATTGACGACGCCTATGTGCTGGACAAGGCGATGGACGAGGCGAAGTATCCGCTCACGTTGCGCGTCTACGAAAAAACGCAGGCCGCGCCAATCGTGTCACCCATCACCAACCGAGACACCAGCAAAATGGCCATTGTGGCGATGACCGGCGTGACGGCTTTGGTGCGCGGCACGGCGATAAAAATGGAAGAGAAGGGCGTGCTCTACCCCGCCGCAAAAATTCGAGATTGGTTTCTCACCGCGGATGTGCGGCACATTTCCAACGAAATTTCTTTTTACGACAAATGCCCCTTCCCCACCCGCAACGATGGCACAAAGTTTTGCTCCAACCCCAAATACATTGACATGCTCAAGGATATTGGCGCAAATTTAATTGACCTCACGGGCAATCACCTTTGGGATTACGGCTGGCAAAATCTGTTGCCCACGCTGGACACGTATGACCAGCTTGGCTGGAAATATTTTGGGGGCGGGCGCAATTTAACAGATTCGCTCAAACCAGTGACCATGACCGTGAACGGCAACAAAATTGCGTTTGTGGGCTGCAACTGGTTTGGCATGGACTGGGCCACCAGCAAGGTGGCTGGCTCTGCGCCGTGTGGCGCAGACGACCCGCATCAACTGGATTTAATTGTGCCAACCATCAAACAGTTAAAGAAAGATGGCTACAACGTCATCGCCACGCTGCAATATTTGGAGTTGTATCAATACGACACCACGGCCCAGCAGGAAAAAGATTTTCGCGCGTTGCGCGATGCGGGCGCGGTGGTGGTGAACGGCTCGCAAGGCCATCATGTGCAGGCGTTTGATGTGAACGCGGCGGGGTTCATCCATTACGGCACGGGCAATTTGTTTTTTGGCGACCAGACTTTCATGGATGGCACACAACAAACATTTGTAGACCGGCATGTGTTTTACAACGGGAAATATCTTGGCGCAGATTTGCGCAGCGCGCGAATTGAGGACATGTCTCAGCCGCGCCCCATGACCACCGCCGAACGCGCCGACCTGCTGGGCACGCTGTTTAAGTACAGCTATTTTGACAAGTGACGGGAGAGGGATGACAGGAGGCGGAATATTTTTCTGTTGCTAAAAATCTTATGAAAAGAGCATGCCTAATATTCTTTTTTATAAGCGTTCTGGCAACTGCTTGCACGCCGTCAACACCATTTGTTGAATTAAATAAAAAAAGCTGCGATGGCCTACTTGTGGAATCCGAAATGCCTCAATTCTGGGTCCAAGTTGGCAATCCCTACACACGTTCATCAATGGCATATTCAAGCTATGTGTCTTGCTACGTAGATATGGAACAACAAACAGAAACTATTTCCCCCTTTTTTACGGGAACATTAGTATCAACTTATTTTGAATCAAAGGACTTGGCTGTTAATGCTTTCAGGCTGACAACAGTTCCCAACACGATGATACCGGGCATTACCCCAAAGGATTTTTTGAAATCTAAAAAGATTAACGAACAAGACTTTGGTTGCTGGGAAACAAAGCAGAATTTTTATTACTGTATGTGGGCTGCAAGATACAATCTTTGGATAAAGGAATTTGCTTTCGAATTGCCATTCAACATAGATATGTTTGAAGTTTCTCGTGATGAGACGCGTTCTAAATTAAAAATCTTGCAAGGAGTGGTAGACAAAATAGACGATAAGGTTGATTTGCCCTAAGAAGGTGTTTTTCAACTGGACTTACGCAGCTCAAGTTAAATTGAAAAAGTTTCTTGCGGAAAATGAATCGCGTTATGCTTAAAGTTTGGGGTGGCCGGTTAGACACGTCGGACTTCTCCGAGAAGTCCGACGTGTTCTTGCGCGACAAGACAAAATTTAATGACCCTTTGCGTAAGTCCAGTTATAAAGCACGCTGTTAGATGCCCATTGGAAAGTTAAAATTGGGAAAATCATAAAGAAACGTTCCAACGTGTAAACTGCAAAAGATGACCAACAAAATCCGCCCAAACCAGAAATTCCGGCAATTGCGCTGGCTTGTGCCAGGGTTGTTTGTAAAACGCTGGCTAGCGCTCATGGTGTTTGGGGTGGTGTTGATTGGTCTGGGCATTGGCTACATTTTGGTGGATATTTACCGCAATGCCGACCTGCCCAACTTCTTTTATTACCTCACTCTGCAATTTTTAGACCGCATTGTCCGCGCGGTGATGTTTGGCGCGTTGGGCATTGGCGCAGCGGTGTATGGGTTTTACCGGCTCAATCGCACCCTTGTTGAATCGGTCAAGCCATCAAATCAAAATGTCATTGATAATCTTTGGGAAAAGAGGATCGCTTCGCAAGGCCCAAAAGTGGTGGCGATTGGCGGCGGCCACGGGCTGAGCGCCCTCTTGCGCGGGCTAAAGCATCACACTTCCAACATCACCGCGATTGTGACCGTGGCCGATGACGGCGGGAGCAGCGGCCGCCTGCGCCGTGAGCTGGGCGTGTTGCCGCCGGGCGACTTTCGCATGTGCATTGCCGCGCTGGCCGATGAAGAAAGTTTGGTGGAGCAGCTCATGCAATACCGCTTTGGCGGCGATAGCGGTTTGGCCGGTCACGCCTTTGGCAATTTGTTTATCGCCTCCATGGCCGAGCTGACCGGCAGTTTTGAAAAAGCGCTACTGGAGTCATCCAAGGTGGTGGCCAGCCAGGGCAAAATTTTGCCCAGCACTTTGGCCGATGTGACCCTGTGCGCCGAGCTAAAAATTGAATCGGCGCAAATTTCGCCCACGCTGGCCGCCAATGGGCTGGATGTGAAGGCCAACGCCCGCGGCGAGTCGTCCATTGGCAAGGCGGGCTTCCCAATCGAGCGGGTGTGGCTGGACCCAGACAACGCCCCGGCCTACCCAGACGCCATCCGCGCGATTTTGGACGCCGACCTGGTGGTGATGGGGCCGGGCAGCTTGTTCACCAGCGTGATGCCCAACGTGCTGGTGCGCGGCATCCAGCAAGCCATCACCCAAACCCGCGCCACCGTTGCCTATGTGTGCAACGTAGCAACCGAGAAAGGCGAGACCGATGGGTTTACGCTGGACGATCACCTTGAACATTTGGAGCGGCACATTGGACGGGGCGCGGTGGATGTGGTTGTGGCGAACGATCATCCGTATGCTTCCGCGCCGGAGGGCGTGGAAATTGTCGCGCCGGTGCTTTCGCAAAAAAACGAGCACATTCGGCTCATCCGCGCGGATGTGGTCTCGGATGAAAACCCGCTCATCCACGATTCCATCAAACTGGGCAACGCGGTGATTGGGCTGCTAAAGACCGAGGCGTAAACAGATCTCAACGCCGAGAATTTTGCATACCCCGGTTCGGGTATACTTTTTGCGCACTCGCCGTTTTGCGTTTTTTTTGGAGGAACCATGGATCCAGTCTCAATCATCACAGGCGCATTGGTCTCTGGCGCAGCCGAAGCCGCCAAACCCACCGCCGCGCAAATTGTGAAAGACGCTTACTCTGCGCTCAAAAACGCGCTTGTTAAAAAATTTGGAGAAAAGTCGGACGTGGTCGATGCCGCCAAAAAAGCGGGAGAAAATCCCGATTCCAAACATCGGGCGGGGGTTTTACAAGAAGAGTTGGAGAAGGTTAAAACCGAGCTTGGCGATGAGATTGCTGAGCTGGCAAAAAAGCTGGATGAGGCGCTCAAAGCGCACACGGGCGCGGGCGGTGCAGCCTATAACGCTGCTCTCACGGGCGATGGGGCCATTGCGCAGGGCAAAAATGCCACCGCCGTTGGCAAGGGCGGCGTGGTGGTGAAAGGCAGCAACTCTGGCAGCATTAACACTTCTGGCAAATAAATTGGGTGCGGAGTTTGACTTATGCCAGGAGGCTTGCTATTCGGCTGAAGCCGCCTTGCAATTCCATTAATTAACTTTGCGCAAGTCCGATATTTGCGCCATATTTTGCCAGGCAGGGAGGTTAACAAGCCATGAGTGAGCGAAGACGCGCTCGAAAAATACCCCAACCCAGCTACCCACCTGGGCCGATTAACGCCGTGTTGAGAGGCTCTGGCGCGATTGCTCAGGCTTTGCAAAAAGCCATTGCACTTGGCACACGCTCCATCTATCTTGATGGCGACAACGCTGGAGTTGTCAATACGGGCTTCAATGTGGCCGTAAACCTGTATCGCAACACCTCCAAATCCGGCTTGGGCAAACAGGAAATGGCTAAGGCTTTGCAAGCCTATCTTAATAAAATCGAAGAAATTACAAATAACCTTCTCATTCTCCCAGTTAAGGCTAATCCAGACAAAAAGACCGCCGAATGAAAAAATCTATTTGTAGCGCTGGATGTCACAAAAACCTCGAAAGATAAAACTGAAACATCCCCATGCGGTCATATTCTAAATCTCTGTCCAGATAAACACGTGGTCATTCTGGCAAAAGAAGGGCAGGGCAAAACGGTTATTTTGCTCAACCTTGCCAATGCGCTAAGCCAGGCATTGCGCACCAAACGCGGACATGAACAATATTCTGCCTTGAGAAAAAATCTGGGTGAAAGCAGCTACAAGGATTTGCCCATTCCAGTATATTTGCCCCTGAACACCTATGCCGATGCAGTGTCACAACAAACCATCTGGGGCGCCAATCTCAAAACCTTTTTAGACCACCATCTGGCCCAACTATCGCTCACTCTGCTTCCTAACTTTTTTAGCGTTCTTTTGGAATCCGGTCAGCCTGTGGCTCTGTTGCTGGATGGGATGGACGAAATAATTGACTCAGCCTTGCGTGGGCGTATTGCCGAACAAATAAAAAACCTGAGTTTTGGCGAGCACAATGTGCAATTCATCGTATCCAGCCGGGAGTCGGCATACACGGGACATTCTGTGCTCGGCAATAGTTTCGATATTGTGCGAATTGATCCGTTTGATGAAGACAAACGAGAAAGACAAATCAGAAAGATTTACCGCTCAATCAAAAAAGACGATAAAACAGCTGAATATGCTGTTAATCAAACGCTTTTTGAAATTGTCCAATTAGAGCAACGTCACGCCAAAGAGAGCAGACGGCTGATTGACAGCCCATTGATGACCACTCTGGCAGTGGGTGTGCGCGAATACAAGCATGGCGCTCTGCCAGACCATCGCATTACATTTTTACTTGACGCCATTGAAGCTCTGCTCAACGGAGATTATGTAGCAGAAGCCGCAGAACGCGCATCCTTGCAGAATGCCGTTGGCGGATGGGAAAAACATCTGCACATGCTAAGCGTGGTGGCGCGGGCGATATTTGACACCAATGATTTTTCTCTAAACAAAGACCGCCTAACCAAGATCTTGACAAATGAGAAAATAGAGCCAAATGCTATTGGGGCGCTGATTAATTATGCCGAGACGCGCGGAAGCCCGCTGAGAAAACAATCAGATGGTTTATATTGGTTTATGCACGGCGCACTGCGGGATGCGCTGGCAGCGCAACATATTGCTCAAAACAGCAAGTCTGCCCGGGAAATGGCTTTGGCGGTTGCAGGCATGGATGCCATTGCCAACGAGCATGGACAGAATGTGGCTTACCTGCTGGCAGGTTATTTGCACGAAAATCATCTTCATCTATCGCTAGGATCAACAATTTTTGCAGATTTTATAAAAGAATTGCTCATTCGCGCCGATGATATAGCGCTGCCCCCCGCCACACGACTGGGATGTATTCAGGTGGCGCTGGATGCTATGCGTGATCATGCTTCCCAAAACAGCGTTTTATATGCCCGGCTTGTCAAAACTGCGGCGCTCATTTATGACGATATGCCCATGATGGATATGGCCCCGCTAGATACGCGGCTGACGCTGGGGAAAATTTTGACGACTTATGGCGACCCGCGCAAGCATGTGATGACCAGCGATGCCATGCGTTTTTGCCTTGTTCCGCCCGGCCCATTTTTGATGGGCAGCGAGCCAGCAGACTCCGGCGCATATGATGACGAAAAGTGTGGCGAACAGGAATGGCTGGAACAAGGCTTTGATATTCCGTATGCCTACTGGATTGGGCAGCACCCTGTGACTAATGCACAGTTTGGCGAATTTATAAACGACAACGGCTACACCAATCCCAAATGGTGGGGACAGGCCATACACGCCGGGGTTTGGAAAAATGGGCTTCTAGTCAAACGTTACATAGGTGTTTCAACAAAAGCGCATACACCAGAAGAAAAAGAAGCCGAATATAAAGCTGGTCATGGTAGAGAAGTGGAAATTTCAGAAGCCGCAGCTTCTGAAATAATCGCAGAACTTTCTAAAGCGCCAAATCACCCAGTCGCGTTTATCACCTGGTATGAAGCAATGGCCTACTGCGAATGGCTTACTGCGCGGTGGCGGGCCAGGGGTTGGCTGGATAATCATCACAATATACGCCTGCCTAATGAGCCAGAATGGGAAAAAGCCGCCCGCGGCGGCATAATGTTGCCAGAACAGCCATGTCTTCTTGAAATCCAACACCTTGGCGCCGAATCTAAACTAACGGTTTCTCCGCCTCTAACCCAAACAAATGAATACCCTCGCCGCGCTTATCCATGGGGAAATGAGATTTCACTGAGCCGCATGAATATCCTGGCATCCGGACCGCGGGGCATTACACCAGCAGGATGTTTTACCAATGGCCGCAGCCCATACGGTTGCCTTGACATGGCTGGCAATGTTTTCGAATGGACACGCAGTTTGTGGGGGCCAGTGTGGCTTTCCGATGATGACCACGTATATCACTCTCAGCTTGATTTTCGTTATCCATATAGATTAGAAGACGGGAGAGAGACTACATCAGCAGACAAAGACACTGGGCGTATCCTGCGGGGCGGCGCGTGGAACCATGATCATTTCTTCGCGCGTTGCGCCGTGCGCAGCTGGGTTCGGCCAGATGCCCACTTCAACTACGCGGGGTTTCGGATTCTTGTTGCCCCTGTTTAACCCACTCTGGCCTCTGTGCCGCAACGCTGTTGCGGCACTCTGCACTCAGTCTCTCTGGGAATCCGCGCTCTCTGAGGGGGTTCGGGGGAGCGCTCCTTAAAAAGAAAAAACTAAATCCCCACCCACAACACCTGATACGGCTGCACCATGAGCGATGGGCCGTGAATGTTGATCCGCGAGCCGTTCATCAAATTTTGGATGTTGTTGCGCGTGCCCAGAATGTTGCGCCAGTCCACCGCCACAAACTGAAACTCGTTTGTGACATTGATGATGCACACCACCGTGTAGCGAAACACCTGCGCCGGGTCGCGCATATCCACGCCGGGGGCGGTGCGGGCCAGCGCGAACACGCCGGGGTCAAGGTCTAGCACGCGTTGCGCGCCGTGCGGATGAAAGGCCGGGTGCGCCGCGCGGACGCGCAAGAGCGCCCGCAGCCCGGCGAACACTTTTGCCCGCAATGAGTTTGGGTCGGCTAGTTCGCCCTCTACCTGAGCGCGAGAAAACTTTTGGCGGTTGACCGCGCGGTTGTGACCCAGCGCGGCCACGCCCTGCGGCCACCCGCGCGAGCCAAACAAAGAATGCCAGTAAATGCCCGGCACGCCAATGAGCGAGAGCATGATGGCGTGGGCGGCAACTGTCATAGACGATAGACGATGGACGATGGACGATGGGCTTGACGCATTGCCATCGTCCATCGTCTGCCGTCCATCGTCCAAAGGCGCAATCGCATCCACAAAATTGATGTTCATCTCGTAGGGGCTGCGCGAGCCATCTGGCATATTTTTGTAGCCAATAAAGCCGCCGCGGGCCAGCGTGCCCTCTGCCAGCGCGTCAATCTCCTCGCCGCTCAAAATGCCCCGCGCCGGGTTCAGGCCAATGCCATCGTGCGAGGCCAAAAAGTTAAAAAAGGTGGTCTGGTTGGATGGGGCGGCGAGCGTGTTGGCCCAAGCGGTGAGGGCTTTGGCGTTGCCCGTGCGAAACGTGTGCGTTGTGAGCGGCGGCAGCGCGAAGTTGTAGACCATGTGCGCTTCGTTGCGGCCATCGCCAAAATAACTCAGGTTTTCGCGGTGCGGCACGTTGGTCTCGGTGATCAACATCGTGCCCGGCGCGGCCTCATCCAAAGCCGCCCGCATCAATTGCACGGCGTGGTGCGTTTGCGGCAAATTCAAACACGTCGTGCCCAGCTCCTTCCACAAAAACGCGATGGCATCCAGCCGGATAAATTGCGCCCCGTGTTCGACGTAAAACAGCAGCACATCCAAAATTTCCAGCAGCACATCTGGATTCTTAAAGTTCAAGTCAATCTGGTCGGCGCTGAAGGTAGTCCACACGTGCTTCACGCCGCCGGGTGTTTCAAAATCGGTGAGCAGCGGCAGGGCGCGCGGGCGGGTCACCAGCGCCAGACGCGGGTCGGCGGGGTCATCTACCGTGACCGCAAAATTTTTGTAGCGCGGGTCATCGCGCAAAAAACCGCGAAAGTAGGCGCTGCTGGCAGAAACATGGTTGACCACCGCGTCAAACATCATGCGAAAGCTGCGCCCAATGCGGGCCACATCACCCCACCCGCCCAGCGCCGGGTTCACCTCGCGGTAATCCACCACCGAGAAGCCATCATCTGAGGTGTATGGATAAAACGGCAAAATGTGAACGCCGCTCACCACGCCGCGCAGGTGCGCCTCGCAAAACCCGGCCAGCGTTTGCAGCGGGGGCTGGCCCGGCTCGCTCAACTGGTCGCCATAGGTGATGAGAATCGCGTCGCGCTCGGTCAAGCCTGCGGGCGTTTTGCCGCGCGGATGTTGCGCCACAAACGCGCCAAGCCTGGCTTGCAGTTGCGCAAAAACCTGCGCCCCGGCTTCATCGCCATACAACACGCGCAAATGTTGATGAATTGCGGCGAGGGACTGAGAGTTAAGGGCTGGGGGTTGGTCACTCATCACATTCATACACGCTATTTATTTCGCATTTCCTAATTTTGCATTTTGCATTTCAATCGCCAGCGCCGCGCTCCAGGAAAACTGTTTTGCGCCGCAGCCGCTGCCATCGCGAGGGTCATAATACTCGCGAAAACCCTCTTTTTTAATAAGCGTGAGCGCGTCACTCACCAGCGCGTCAGCCTCGGCGGCGTAGCCATACCGGCGCAATCCTTCGCTCACCAGCCAGTTCATCTGAATCCAAATTGGCCCGCACCAGTAGCGGCGCGGGGCATACAGCGGCTCGTTTTTTGCGGCAGATGGCAGCACGAACGCCGAGTTTTTGCCCGGCGCATACTCATCGGGATTGCGCAAATGTTCCTGCACCAACCGCGCGGTTTTGTGCGCATCTGGCAGGCCCGCCAGCAGCGGCACAAAGGTAGAGATAGTGTTGATCGGGATCGTCTTTCCCGCGCGCAGGTCGTAATCCAAATGCAGCCCGCGCTCCTCATCCCAAAATCGCGCGTCAAAAACCGCGCGGGTGCGCGCCACCCAGCCCTCAATTTCCGCGCGCATGGCCTTTGGCAGACCCAGCATTTGCGCCAGCCAAAGCAAATCTTCATCGGCGCGGTGCAAAATGGCGCAAAACATGGCATCTTGCACAAGGAAGGGCATCTCATCCAGCAACGGCTTGTGCTCCCATTTTAATTTTCGCCCGGTGTCGATCAAATGCACAAACCGTTCGTAATCTTGCGGGCGGGGGCGCTCCTCCACCGCGACATGCTGCATGTCTTTGCGTTTGAACTGCGGCAAATCGCGCGGCGCGACCGCATCCAGCGCGTGCAACCAGCGCGGCGAGTTATCTGTGCCGCTCTCCCAGGGGTGAATCAGACACGGCAAACCCGTGCCATCGGCATCGCGGGCAGTGTGCAACCATTTGTGCCAGTTAAAAATGGCATTTGCAAAATGTGCAAGCTCGTCTCGCCCTTCGCCTTTTTCATTTTGCGGCGTCCATTTTGCATTCTCAAGAATTTTTCTGAGGATGGTTGCCAAAACGGGCGGCTGAGTAAGGCCGGACGAAGGCACATCCCCGCCATGCGGCTNNGGTTTGCCAAAACTCCGGCGGCGGGAAATAATCCGATGCGCCATACGGGTAGATGATGTGCGGCACCATGCCATCGCGCCATTGCGCGCTGAGCAGCGTGCGAATCTCGGTAAACGCTCGGGGAAGATCAAAGTGCGCCAGCCCCAGCGCAATCAACGCCGAATCCCAGTTCCACAAATGCGGGTATTGGGTGGGCGAGGGTTTTGTAAATCCGCCAGCGTCGTTGGAGCGCAAGAGGGACTGGGCCTGAACTACCAATTCTTCGTTTGTCATATTCGTGTTGGATATTGGGGATTGGGCAGGGGCAGGTTACCCAAATACCCAATACCCAATTGCTAAATCGCCTTGCCCGTCTCGGCATCCATCCACCGGATTTTGCGCGGTTCGGGTTTTAGCCAAATGGTTTGATCGTGGTCAATGCGCATGTCTGGGTGGGCGCTGACTTTGACAATCTCGTCGCCCACGCGGGCGGTGATGAGGTTATGCGAGCCAAGCGGCTCGACCACCACCACGCGGCTTTCCAACGCGCCGGTTGCGGCCTGCGTGTGCGGCTCGATGTTTTCCGCGCGGATGCCAGCCATCAGCCTGCCATTTTTTGGCGCGGGGTAGCCCGCTGCCTCCATGCGCCCGCCAGAGATGAAGTTCATGGGCGGGTTGCCGATGAACCCGCCGACAAACATGTCTGCTGGGTTGTCATACACCACCAGCGGCGAATCACATTGCAAAATTTTGCCATTCTTCATCACCGCGATGCGGTCGCCCAAGCTCAACGCTTCCACCTGGTCATGGGTCACATACACGGTTGTGGCGTTCACATCGTGGCACAAGCGCTTAAGTTCGGCGCGCATGTCCAGCCGAAGCAGCGCGTCAAGGTTGCTCAGCGGCTCATCCATCAACAACACCTCGGAGGGCATGGCCAGGGCGCGGGCCACCGCCACGCGCTGGCGCTGCCCGCCAGAAAGTTGCGCCGGGAAGCGATCCAGATAATCCTGAATGCGCAGCAACTCGGCGGAGCTTTTCACGCGCTTGGCGATCTCGTCTTTTGCCATGTGCTTCATCTGCAAGCCAAACGCGATGTTGTCATACACGCTGAGATGCGGAAAGACGGCGTAGCTCTGAAAAACCATCGCGATGTTGCGTTTGCGCGGCGGCTCAAAGGTCACATCTTTGCCGCCAATCAACACGCTGCCGCTGTCTGGCTGATCCAACCCGGCGATGGCTCGCAGTAAGGTGGTTTTGCCGCAGCCAGATGGCCCCAGCAAAACCATAAATTCGCGGTCTTTGGTCGTCAGGCTGATGTCATCCGTGGCCCGCACTTTGCCATACGTTTTGACGATGTTGTTAAGTTGAATTTCGGCCATTTAAGTATTGGTTATTGGTTATTGGTTGATGGGGCTTTGATGCGCCGCATTAACCAATAACCAATAAAAATTACCGCGAAACGCGGCCCCAAAGCGTGAATAAATACTTGCGAATAAAGAGCATGAAGAACAAAGATGGCAAAAGCAGGAAAAAGCCACCGGCATAGCGGTAATACAACGGCGCCATATCAAGCTGAGAGATGAGCAGCGCAGGCAATGTGCGGTTGCGCAGGGTCAGGATGGTGGACGCGAACACCTCGTTCCAAGACAATACAAAGGTGAACAGCGTGGCCGCCGCCAAACCAGGCAAAACCAGCGGCAACACAATGCGGATGAACGCCTGAACGGGCGAACACCCCAGCGTCTCGGCGGCCTCTTCCAGATCGCGCGGCACACCTGCGAACACGCTGCTGGTGACCAGCACGGTAAACGGCAAAGCCAGCGCCACGTGCATCATGGCTAGGCTAAACACCGAGTCATACAAATCCAGTTTGATAAATGTGACCGCCAGCGGAATAGCCAAAATGACGATGGGGAACGAGCGCGTGCTCACGATGATCACGCGAAAAAAATCGCGCCCAGGGAAGGCAAACCGAGCCAGCGCATAGCCCGCAGGCGCGCCCACAAACAACGACACGGCCACGGTGATGGCCGCCACGATCACGCTGCGCCCCATGCTGTCTATCACGCCGGTGGCGTTGATAAAAAAGTCCATCGTCTCTGGCGAATACGGCGTGGGGAAAAACATCTTTGGAAAATTAAAGAACCCCGACCGCGCCGTGAACGCCTGCGACCCAATCAGCCAAATGGGCAGCAAAATCCAGCAAGCCATCACCACCGCCAGCAAGTACACCAGCCCGCGGGTGATGACCGCCCGGCGTTGCGCGGCTTTGCGCGTTTGGCTGGCCTCGGATGAGTTTGTGTTCTGCGCCATGATCTAGAGCGCCTCCCCGTTTTTGCTGCGCAGCGCCACCAAATAGGTGACGGTGGCCGCAATGGATAGCAGCAAAATCAGCGTGGCATACGCAGAGGCCACGTTGGGGTCGCGGATGGAGTAATACCAGCGATACGACTCGCCCGCCAGCACGCTCAACCCGCTGCCCGCAATCGCCAGCGCGGTGCCAAACACCTGAAACGCCAAAATCGTGCGCAAGATCAGCGCCACTTGAATGCTGGGCCGCAGCATGGGTATGGTGATGCGCCGCACTTTTTGCCATGTT
>MTKZ01023276.1_pt1 | contig 15233 bp, 20 predicted proteins | sample 1042781 | NCBI WGS metagenome assembly MTKZ01 (sample SAMN06212207, study PRJNA360539) | anaerobic digester metagenome | biome: Wastewater treatment plant; material: sludge; isolation source: anaerobic digester fed with sludge from wastewater treatment plant | place: Denmark: WWTP Viborg ...
TATTACAGTGAATGCAAAAAAGCATCTTGAGGTATCAGTACTCCGTTTTGGAAAAATAGCCTGGGATGAAAGCACTATTGAACCCGATGACTGGGCCAATACCGGCTACCAGCCAATTCCCGGGCAACCTGTTGGTACCGTTAATAATAATGGAACCGTTTCTGATGAACAGTTCGTTCTCTTAAAAAAATCTATAAAAGATGCCACCTATGATTCTGATAAAATGATTACCGGTAAAGTGGTATTAAAGAATAATTTATTTACAGCGGCACAAATAAAAGAAATGTGCCGGCTGTTTACGTATGATGACAACAAGCTGGAGTTTGCAAAACTAGCCTACGAATTCTGTGCAGATAAAGGCTTTTATATTACTATCCTCGACGTATTCACTTACCAGAGTACAAAAACAAGTTTACTGGAATTCATAAAGAATAAATAACTATCCCGTCCTGTTTACAAAATTGTATTTTATTCAGCAGCGGCTCCAATAAAAATAGTATCGGCTTTATCATCCTTGCCAAAAGTAAAAATGATACCACCATAGATGGAGCCTACTGTAATGGTCGTTGTATTACTATTGCTCTTATCAATATCTTTTTCATAAGCAGCCATTACATCCTTGTAGCTGCTGCCAATGCCCACATTTTTCTTTGTTTTATATGCACAAGGGCTGCTGATAGTAATGGAAAAAATTTCCTGCCTGGACTGGCTTTTTTCACTGCTCATATTCAGCACAATACCTTTGTTTGTATATAGCCAATCCTGGTGCATTAATCCATCAGCCCCCCATTCTTCTTTCTTTGATTTTGAAGCTGGCTCCCCTAAGAGCTCAATAACTTTCGAATGGCTCAAACCTATGGTAAGCTCTCCCACACCGCCATAATCCTGCTGTGTCATATCAGTATTACTATTGNNTAATCAGTATTACTATTGTTAACACCCTTATTATTACTCGTATCGGGGGATGCCACCACAGTAGTATCATTGGTAGTTACAGGCTCAACTTTGTTAGGTGGTTTTTTAGTATTACACCCGGAAATTATCAATACAATGATTGAAGCAACCAGTAAAGTTCTCATGATTTTTAGTTTATAAATGAAAGGTATTAAAAATATTCTGCGGAAATAGAAGTCAGTAAAATTCTACCGGAACAGATTATGCTGGAGAAAAGACCCATTTTGAGAGACGATTATCGAAAAAAAATGGGGACAACAAGTGCTAAACTGATGTTTTCCCAATGAGAAATGCTATATCTTTGATAGGATTAAATTTGAACACCCGTTAACATTCTAAATTAAAAACAACATGGCAACAAAAAAGAAAGCCGCTAAAAAAGCAGCAAAGAAACCTGCCGCTAAAAAAGCGGTAAAAAAAGCAGTTAAGAAAGCAGCAAAAAAACCTGCAAAGAAAGCTGCAAAAAAGAAATCAGCCCGTAAACCAAACGCTGCCTTCATGAAGGCTCTTACACCAAGTACTGCCTTAGCAGCGGTAGTAGGAAGCAAACCATTGGCCCGCACTGAGGCGGTGAAAAAAATCTGGGTTTACATTAAAGCCAATAAACTGCAGGACAAAGTCAACAGACGTATGATCAATGCTGATGCTAACCTGAAAGTAGTTTTCGGTGGTAAAGGCCAGGTATCAATGTTTGATATGGCGAAACACTTGTCAAAACACCTGAAGTAAAAAGGCGTTTACTTAATTTAAAGGGCATCGGGTGATGCCCTTTTTTATTGTATATACTTTATTGGATACATGGAAATACAAGAACCAGCTTTTAAGCAATTGGAAAAAAATTATAGATGCGAGGAATAAAATTTATCGGGATATATGGTAATAAGATTTCCCTGCAACGATGTTGAAAGTTCACATCGCTTATAATACAAGCTAGATAAAATCAATCCGGCTACATTATTTTATTAATCACTTTCTTCCAGGTGAAAATGCTGGTGATGCGCCCCTGCTGCAATATGAAGAGCAAAACCGGTGATAGCAGTATCCTTTAAAATATTGACCAATGCAAGCTGCCGCATATCCTTAGCACCGGCGTGCAGGTAATTGGGCACATGAATAGATAGAATGAAAAAAATCAACAGGGCTGCCAGCAGGTACCCGGTCAATTTTACATACTGGTTGGTAAGGAATGACAACCCGACAAGGATAAAGGCAGTGCCAATAACATACACCCATTTTATTCCTCCTACCAGAGAAAGCGGTACATAGACAAACAAATCCCGTGGATACATAAAATGAAAGACGCCAAATGCTATGAGTACAACCGACAGCATATAAATGGCTATCCGGGAGACGATATGATAATGTTTCATAACAAAATGATTTTAGAAAAGGTAGGATGGTTTGTCCTTCAAAAACATGACTTTCATCGGCAAGGGTAATAAAGTTGGTCATTTATGCCGGGGAAAGGCTGCTGAAGAAAGCAGAAAAGAAAAGTTGTAAAAGATATTGCTACCTGAATAAATCATTTGTCCAATCAAAAATCACTTTATCTCCACAAGTTTACGGTCACTCTCATTGCCAGTTCTGTCAACCGCAGAAACAATAATTGCTTTCAGCGTTTGTCGTGTTGTTCCGGATTCTTTTATCCGGTTAAGTGTTAACCAGCGATCGTTTCGATTAAGCACCTGGTAATTCCAGGTGGTACCATACTGGTAATAAACCACCCAGTGAAAAACATCTTTTTCCTCGGGATGTGTCCAGGTTATTTTCCATGTTTCATTCTGTAAACTGGTAGTAACAACTGGCTTTGCCGGTGGCTGGTTATCCAACCATGGACTGGGCGGAACCAATGCCTGCTTTTTATAAACACTCTTCAATAGTGTATCGGCCATTCTTGGATTTTTAGTAAGAGAAGAAATACTCCAGTGTACCACTCCTTTGCTTTGTGGCTGCGTGCCCCTGTCAATCATAATCTGGTTGATTGTCTCATCAAGATTTTTATCGGTACTATCTCTACCAATACTGATACCGGGCCATAAATGACGGTTCATTTTATTTTCACCTGCCCACCAGCCAAGCAGGACTGGAAAACTTTGTGCATATCGGTTTACCGGCCAATATAATTGAGGAGTGAAATAATCAATCCATCCTTTATTGAGCCAGAGGCGGGCATCTGCATACAATTGATCATACTGGTCAAATCCTTCTACAGATTCGGGGTAACCGGGCCGCCAGATACCAAAAGGGCTAAGACCAAATTTTATCCAGGGCTTTTCGGCTTTAATATTTTTATAGAGCCGTTCTACCAATTTATTCACTGCATCACGACGCCAATCACCGCGGGACAACTTACCGCCATTGTTTTGATAAGCTGTCCAACTGATGGAGTCAGGAAAATCGGCAGTGCCATTATAGGAAGGATAAGGATAAAAATAATCATCCATGTGAACGCCGTCAATATCATACCGCTTTATAAGATCCATCACTACAGCATTGGTGATATCCTGCACTTGCTGTTGTGCCGGGTCCATCCACCAATAACCTTCTTTCAAATACATCACCAGCTCCGGGTGCTTTTTTACAATGGATTGATCACTGATAGCTTTTCCATCTTTATGATGTGCCCTGTACGGATTCAGCCATACATGTAATTCGATGCCCCTGTCATGAGCTTCTTTTACCCAAAACTCCAACGGATCATAATAAGGGTCAGGAGCTTTCCCTTGTGTGCCGGTAAGATAATACGACCACGGTTCTATATCACTTTTATACAATGCATCAGCCTGTGGCCGCACCTGCAATATGGCTGTATTGAAATGATGTGTTTGTAAAAAATCCAAAAGGGCAATAGCTTCCTGTTGTTGTGCAGCAGTTGATAAACCGGGTTTGCTGGGCCAGTTAATATTAGCAACCGTGGCAATCCAGGCGGCACGGAACTCCTGTTGTGCCTTTGGCAAAACTATTTCAGCTGTGGCTACCGTAGTTGGTTTGGTGCTCGAGCAAGAGTGCAGTATCAATAAACTACCAATCGAAAAAATATGGATGGCTATTTTTTGTAGCATAGCGGAAAAGTTTTATAGAGAATTAATTTCCTGATGGCCTTTTCATCGTATTCAAACCTTTTTCATCATTCATCATCCGATAATTTACCAACCGGTATTTTGCATCATGAATCAGTTGTTGAAAGGAAGGTGAGAGTAATGCTCTTAATTCTGCCTCCCGGTGTTTGCTCATATCTTTTGGTCCGAATGTATTGAGGTCTTCCATGGCACTCATTTCCGGTATATCGAGCCCGATATGCACCACGAATAATTTAGTGCCACCGGGTTGTACAGCTTTCAGCTTTGTTGTTAATGTATCCAGTTTATTGGTATAAGGGGCGGCATAACCACCCAGCACTTCCACTTCATCATAATATCTTGATATACCCACCTTATATTCGGCAGCCAGTTTTTCTACAATAGCTCTCGTTTCGGGTGTTTGTACGGCAGCACCCATGTGATAGTCTAAGTAATCAATCTTTAATCCGGCCTTTATTGCTTTTTCAATCTGTGCCCGGAGTTCTGTTTCTATTTCACTAAGCTGCGGATTGTTTCCAAAAAGTTTACTGCGGGAAGGGAAAAAATAACCCAGTGAATCTACCAATGAAGGCACCTGGTGCACACCGGTTACTGGTCCCCAGCGGTATTGCTTCCATTCTGAATTGAGTGTAAGATGTATGCCTACTGAAACGTTGGGATATTTTTTTAATAACTCCACCGCTTCATTAAACCAGGGACATGGAACCATGACGGACATTGATACTGTCATACCGGTTTCTAATACTTCTTTGGCCGCCATGTTTACTGCATGGCACATACCGATATCATCTAACCGGAAAAGAAGAGGGATTTTCTCCGCTGGTTTATCTTTTTGCGAAAAGGATACAAATGAAAAAAATAAAACAGCAAGGGACACTATCGCTTTTTTCATAAAGACTATTTATAATCAGGAAAGAATAATATTCAGTTGAGCCAGTTCTGCAATAAATTGAGCTGTAAAATCGGACCCCGGTTTTTTAGTAATGAGGCCCCTGTTCACCATTTCAAAAATGGTATCCCATTCGCTGATATGCTTTTCGCAAGAGAGGTTGGGTGGCTGCCAGCTGGGTTTTGACAAGGGCTGATCATCCGGAACAAATTTAATTTGTACAGCGTTGATAGTGTAAGGAAGTGTAACCGCCCCGGTTAAAAATAAATTGGTATAGCTGTCATAACCAGTGCCGGAGGCATTGATTGAAATTTCACTGTTCATGTGATAGTCAGTAATACGGAGAAATTCAATTGTCCATGGAGGAGCAGCATTATTTTCGTTTTTTGACATGTGGTGGGTTTTAGTAATTGCTCGCAGTTCTGCTGATGAACGCTACTTGCAAACTACAACTAATCAGGCAAATTTTTACAGATGTGCAGGCAACTTGCCAGTATCAAAGAATGCCAGTTAATTAACCGCTATTTTTACGTTTTATTACTACTAATATGACATTTGCCGATTTAAATTTAAACACTCCTTTGCTCAGGGCTTTAGAGGAGATGGGATTTACCACTCCCACTACTATTCAGCGTAATGTTTTTTCCGTCGCAATGTCCGGAAGAGATGTATGTGGCATTGCACAAACAGGTACTGGTAAAACATTTGCCTATTTATTACCCTGTCTGCGGCTATGGAAGTTTACAAAAGATAAATCACCGCAAATACTTATCCTTGTTCCTACCCGGGAGCTGGCCNNCACACCAGGACGGTTTTATGATCTTGCCATGAATGGTGCTTTTAAAACAAAAACAATAAAAAAAGTAATTATTGATGAAGTCGATGAGATGCTGAACCTCGGCTTTCGTACCCAGATAAAAAATATACTTGACCTGTTGCCCCCGCAACGGCAGAACCTGATGTTCTCTGCCACCATAACGGAAGAGGTGGAAGCACTGATTGAAACGTATTTTAATAACCCGGTACGGGTAGAAGCGGCACCCACCGGGACACCGTTAGAAAATATTCTGCAGACTGGCTATGAAGTACCTAATTTTTATACCAAAGTAAACCTGTTGGAATTATTATTAACCGAAGATGAAACGATGAACAAAGTGCTGGTGTTTGCGGCGACCAAACAATTAGCTGACCAGTTGTATGAGCAACTGGAAACGAAATTCCCGGGTACTGTTGGCGTTATACATTCCAATAAAGAACAAAACCACCGGTTAAATACAGTGAAGAAGTTTAAAGACGGTACGTACCGCTTTATCATTGCTACAGATATTGTGGCAAGAGGTATCGATGTGGCGGAAGTATCACATGTTATTAATTTTGATGTGCCCGATGTACCGGAAAATTATATACACCGCATCGGCAGAACAGGCCGTGCCGACCGAAAAGGAATCGCCATCACATTTATTACTGAAAAAGAAAAACCATTGCTTAATGCAATTGAAACACTGATGAAATACAAGGTGCCACTTGGGCCTTTACCGGACCATCTTATTATCTCGGACGAACTAACAGAAGATGAGAAGCCGAAAATATTCATGAAGACCGATGCCATAAAGCCTAAAAAGAAAGAAGAAGCTGGGCCTGCCTTTCATGAGAAGTCGGCAAAGAACAGTAAAGTAAATATTATTGTTCCGCATAAGGAAAGGATGATGAAAAAATATGGTAAGCCGATCCGGAGAAGTTCTAAAAAGAAAAAATAATACCTATGCTGCCTTCCAAAGACCCGCTGCATGGCAAAACATTAGAAGCAATCGTTACAGAGCTACAGGCTTATTACGGCTGGGAAGAGTTGTCGCAACAAATAAATATCAATTGCTTTAAAAGTAACCCGAGTATAAAATCCAGCCTAACCTTTCTGCGCAAAACAGATTGGGCCCGGAAAAAAGTAGAAAGCCTTTATTTGTATATGCTGCGAAAAAGAAAATAATTTCACCCGGATCAGGTATTATAAATAAACAGTTTCTACCTGCATAAATCCCGGATTATTGTTTCATGTTGCGGATATTGTTTTGATAATACACCGGCATCAGCCAGTTCAAAATCTGCAAAATCAAAACCGGGAGATACCGTGCAGCCTGTAAAACAAAATTCACTATGCGGGGCCGGACGACTTGCAAACCAACAATTAGCGGGTACCACATACTGGAATAGTTGCGCATTCCCTGCATCATTTCCCAATGTGATGATGGTTATTATACCATTGGCTTCTATAATATAAATCAGTAAAGGGCCTCCTGCATAAAAATGCCAGCATTCATCACTTTTAATCCGGTGAAATGCAGAGAAGTTGCCCTGCTCCAGCAAAAAATAAATAGCGGTAGCAAATGGCCGGCTACCTGTAAACCGTTCCGGTAATGCGTCAACACCAATTTGTTCGGTGCTCCGATATGTTTGCTTATACCAACCTCCTTCAGGATGCGGCTCCAACGCATATTGCTCAATAAGCTGATGTGGAACAATCATATTGAAAAGATAGCAACATAAAGAATTACAATGCTGATGTGTTTAAGGCAACTCCAATTCCATCCCCTCAACAGCCAGCTCATGGTGTATCGGGTTGTTGTGTCTTGTTTGTAAAGCAGAAAACATTTCATTCAACGTTGCATCAGAGTGATCGGGATCATGGTGTGCTAGCAAGAGATGTTTTACTCCCGCCATAGTAGCAAAGTGTAAAGCATCATCCATAGACGAATGTCCCCAGCCGGTTCTAAAAGGATATTCTTCCCGGGTGTATTGTGCATCATGAAGTAAAATATCGGCTCCTTTTGCCAGCCTTATTCCGGATATCCACCTTGGGTCGGTCAGCATTCCGGTACGTCCCAGGGCCGGTTCATGATCCGGCAGATAAACAAATACTGAATGATGACCGGTAATACGGTAACCTATGGTTGGTCCCGGGTGTATCACATATTCTGATTGAACAGTAAACGGTCCGATTTTAAATTCGGTATTGTCAATTTCATGTAAGGTCAATTTACAAGGCAGGTTACGGATAAGGACAGGAAATAAAGGGGGTGAAAGGTACCTGGTAAGCCTGGAGTGTAAACTTTGTTTACTGCTGGCCGGCCCCCAGATATGTATTTCCATAGCCGGGTCAAAAAGTGGCGGAAAAAAACCAAGACCTATAATGTGATCCAGATGCAGATGTGTGAGTAAAATATCTATTCGTTTATTATCAGGCCTTTCACCAGTGTTGGAATATCGCATACCCGAACCGGCATCCAGCACCAGGCGCCATCCCTCTTCTTCTACTTCGATGCAGGATGTATTGCCTCCATAATATGTAGTATCAGGGTCTGCAGTGGGTATGGAACCACGAACGCCCCGTATCTTAATTTTCATCGTCTTTTAATTCCCAGAATATAGCCACTGCTCCTAAAAATTTGCCCGACCTGCCCAGAATAGGATAAGAAGTCACTGAAATTTTTTCTATCGTTCCTTTTAAACTTTCTATCAGGAATATTTTATGATAAGGCCGGCAGTTCCGGAGTGTTTTTACAAGAGGCAGATCATCAGGCGCCAGCAGGTGGCCGGCTTCGTCTATGGGTTTAAAAATAGTACCCCACATTTCCACCGGCATTTCCCCGGTTTCTTCGTAGCGTTTTCCTAATATCTCTTCGGCAGGTTCGTTATAAAAAATAAGATTCCCTGCTGTATCAGTAATAAAAACGGGAATGGATAAACAATCGGCTAGTTGCCGGTTCAGAATAATTTCGATTTCGTAAGCAGGCATGGTGCAAAATTGTTGGTTTGGCAATTTCTCTTTTGTAAGGTAAGAAAAAGTATTAAAAGTTATAGCCAGTTGTATTTCTAATAAAATACCGGCGGATTTTTAATCCGCCGGTATGAAATCGGCTTTCTTCTTCTTTATATTTTTTGCTTTGCTTAATAACGGCCTTCTTTTTTATCCTTAGAACGGCCAAAAACATATCCACCGCCACCTAAGATGACACCACCAATAACTGCACCTTTAACCGGATTCCTTTTATTGATAATAGCACCTGTTACGGCGCCGGCTGCTGTTCCTATTACCGCATACTTCGCGGCTTTACTCCAACCTTTTTTCTTTACCACTTTTGCTTCATTAGTGGTAGAGGAATTCATTGTACCTGATGTTGATTTACGAGCGGTGCTATGTTTGTGAGCAATAACCTGATTAGTTTGCTCTGTAGCCAAACTATTTTTCCATTGTTGAAACTGTGCAAAACCGGTGGTGTCTGTAGCAGCAACCGGAACTTGTGTATTGTTATTTTTACAAGCTCCTAATAAAAATAAAGAAGCAATAACTGTAGTAACTAATAAAGTAGATGTTTTCATAACTGTAATTTTTAAGTGAATAATCAAGTTAGTCACACCCCATATTTTCATAAACGGTGCCACAATGCCAGCACTTGTTAAAACACCCGGGTTGTTTTAGGTAACTGATTGTTTATAAGGGACATCATTCTTTACTTCTTTAACAGTTTACAATTTGAAGAGGCGCAGGAATAGAAAGGACATAACTATTCCCTCATCATTTTTTTGGAGAAATGATTGGTGGAAAATATTCTTAACACAGGCAGTAAGTCAATGAAAATTCATTCACTCTTCTACAAGTCATCTATTTGTATAGCGTTGAGATAGGGCACCAGGTGGGCCGCATTGTGAAATACCCTGTACTCGGTAATCTCTTTACTTTGTTTGCAACAAACTGTTTCAACATAAAATCCGGGAAGCTGGAAAAGGAATATCATGTAATTGAGAAGTCCTCTCTGCGCAATGGGCACTCCTTCTTTTACAACGGCGAATCTCTTTTCTTCCTGTGTCAACACAATAAATTCTGATAGTTTCATAAATGCTGCTTTTACTGGTTAAAAATGCAATTACTAAACCCGCAGGTAGCAGAAATGAATCTGCGATGCTGCGTAAATCAATGAACTTAAGAGGCTGAGGCAATAACTTATAAATCAGAAACAAAATAGGGCCTGTGAGTGGCCTGAGGCAGACATCAAATATAGAAAAATGATTATAATATTCTCCAAATAAATTTTCATGCAGAAATTGTAGAGGAACGAAAAAAGCGGCACCAAATGGTACCGCTTTTATTAAACCACGACTTAATCAGATTAAAGATTCTTCACTTTCACTTTCTCTCCGTCTACTCTTCCTTTTTTCTTGAGGACAGCTCCATTTTCTGCTATTAACGCTTTCATTGTTTCCCCGTCTTTTGTCATTTCGAGTTCGTAGGCCGTTCTGTTTTTATCGTTCTCCTTGTCTACAGAAACAAGAGTGTAACCTGCAAAGTTTGTCTGAATGCTCTTATTAACGGCTGCTGGTAAACCTGCATGGTTGGTTACAGTCATTACAGTTCCTATCCAGTTATTTTCATTGTCGTACCAGGCCCAGAATTCGTCAGCACCTACTCTATAGTTTGCTACATAATCAGCCGTATCCATTCTTGACCAACCTGTCCATTCCCAGTCAAATGTATTTACCGGCTCATAACGGTTCCAGGTAACATTGCTGGCAGTGGGATATTTTTGTTTGAACGATACTTGTACTTGTTCCGGTACTGCTATTGCCATTTTACCCGATGTTGTTCCTGAGAAAGTATCAGAATTACTCCTGGTATCCGAATTCATCGTAGTATCATTAGTGAAACCTTCTGTAGCATTTCCATTTGTAGAACTTTCTCCACACGATGTGGCAAAAACAGCTACTGTTGCCAATGCTAATAAATTTTTAACTCTCATTATTCAATATTTTATGTTTAGAATGACCGTTTCCGGCATATTTACAAATGATTATATCAAACTATTATGCCAGTAAAGTGGATTGGCTATACTACTTGTAATGATGGGTATAACTTAGAAAGGTGTATAATGATAGATGTAGATTACCTGACATTAATCTTAAGCAACATAAAAAATTCTTTCTCGTCAATTTCTTTGATACCGCCCGGTTCTAAGTCACCCAATGTAAGGTCTTCAATGCTAACCCGGATTAATCGTTTGCAACGATGGTGAATGGCCGCCACCATTTTTCGTACCTGGTGAAATTTACCTTCGGTTAGAGTGATGCGGAGCCAGGTGTAGGGAATATTTTTTGTCATGGTGTAGGGCGATGGAAACGAAATTTCAGGCTGCAACACTATATCGGCTTCGCAGGGAGCAGAGGTATAATATTCGCCGCCCCGTATTCTGAACTTCACGCCTTCTCTTAACTGTTGTAATCGTTCTTCCGTTACTGCATGATTGACAAGAACGAGATAGGTTCGTTTATGCGGTGTAGCTGCTTCAAATAACAACCGGGTTATTATTTTATTAGTGGTTAAGATCAATAAGCCCTCCGATAAATTATCTAACCTGCCTATCGCATGAATGCCTTCGGGAAAATTAAACCCGATATCGCCGAGTAAGTTTACCGCATGGGTACTTACAAACTGGGAGACCATATTGTAAGGTTTGTTCAGGATGAAATAGCGGTGGGGAGATGATGACATATTCGTTTGTGCTGTTCAGCGCTGCAAACTACGGATAAGCAGTTATCTTTTTGGGGAGCAATAGGGTAAGGTTTTTCTTAAAAAAATCACCTGCCGTTGACAGGTGATATAATTTAAACGGATTGGTATTTGCATACTTGCCAGGCTGCTATACAACCTTTAATCCCTAATTTAATTTTTCTGCAAAAAAGGTCAGCAATTTTTCATCACTCATTTTATTAGAAGTGGATTCTTCTGATTTTACATTCTTAAACTGTGGTGTTGCTGCCAGGTAATGCATAAACTGTTCCTGCACCTGGCCAGTGCCGGTTACATGCAGGTGGGTGGCGTTTTGCAGGTTTTTTGCAATTTCTTTGAAAAACTTGGTCTGCAAAGTTCGTTTATCATTGTTCTCATTCTTTTCGCTGCTATTCTGGGTAACATCGCCCCCTTTTGTACGGGCCAATATTTTTAATTCCCCGGTTTCTATATCTTCTTTTCCTACAATGATGGCCTGCTGTGTATCCATCCATACTCCGAACTGTTTTTGTTGAATCATATTAAGTTGTTTTAATGTATCACCGCATAAAACAATAATCGTACCCCGAAAAATTTTTTACAAGCTGATTCAGCTTCAAATCATCGTACCGGGTATTAAATATATTGCTCTTGTAAAAGTCAAGACAGGAAAATATTGTAAATTTCATCTGCCAATTTTTTTCTATGCTCATTGTTGCCACTGAATTACATGTCAGGAATTTTTGGAAATTCATTCCTTTTGTGAAGTATTCTACCCGTTCAACAAAGCAAGCCAAACAGGCGGAAGGCTGTCTGCATGTATGGGTGGGGAATAAAGGCTGGCGCATCGGATACACTCTTACAGCATGGAAGGATAAAGCTTCGATGCAACACTACCGCAATACAGGCCCCCACAAAGAAGCTATGCAGCAAATAGCTAACTTATCAAAGCAGTATAAAACTCTTGTATGGGAAGCAGAGCAACTACCCGACTGGAAAGATGCAAAAGCAAAGCTGGATGAAATTGCATTTAAGCAGTTGAAATAACTAATTCCTATTGTGTAATCGTAAGACTTCCGGCTACTGTAAATTTTTTATTGGACACCAGTTTGAAAATAGCTGTGCCGGTAACCTGCTGGCTGATGTTCAAAACACATTCACCACTACCTGCGGGATTGATAACAATCATAGCATTACCGGATAATATCGCAGGTGGAATAATATTATTGGTCCAGTTAGATGCCACATCCCAGTTACCATTGCCGGTAAATGTATACGTAGCGGAGGCTGGAGGATTTACCGGCACCGTACTCCGGAATAAACCTGCATTATGCCCATCAGCAGTATGACAAACAACATAGATATATCCAAATGTATCAAAACCAAATTCCAGCATATTGGAAAGAGGTGATGGTAATCCTGTTGAGCTTACGATCCAGTCAGTGGTAGCCGACCAGCCATTGGTATAATTAGCCATACGGACGCCATCGTTCTCACAGGCGATATAGGCATTGTTACGCTGATCAAATACAAGGTCCTGTACACCATGTATCACCAGGTCGGGATCGGTAAATTGTGTCCACACATTTCCATTATCCTCCGGTGATGAATACCAAAGGTTATGTGTCCACCAGTCACCACCGGCAAATATGACCCCGTTCACATCTGTTTCCACTTCAATAACATTTCCATACCAGGGAATACTGTTGCCAACTCCTAATGTAAAAGTTTGTCCACCATTATCAGAACGGGATACTCCTTCACTTTCACTACCGACGAATATGGTTGACTCCTTATTAAAATCAATATCCCAGATAGCAGAAATTGTCAATGGGTTATTCAACCAGTTTGCGCCATTATTAATAGAATAGGATAATGTGGTGGCACCTGAAAACTGGGACGTAGCCCAGAGAGTATCTGCTTTATGTTGTTTGATCTTGGTGTACCTGTCACATCCGTTAGCGGCCACCAGTGTCCAGTTGTCGCCATTATTGGTGGAGCGATAGATAGCACCTTTAGGTGTAGCATTAACGCCATGGCAAAGAATATCGCCTGCAGCATTGCTCATTATCTGCAAAGTGGGAAGATGACTAATACCGGTGTTCCGCAATTGCCAGGTAGTGCCATTATCCAATGATCGCCACGGTCCGGAACGGGTGCCAACAAACAGGGTTCCGTTTTGGGTGCTGGTAAAAGTAAGTACTACTCTTCTTGCATCCATACCGGGATTCATATCATTCCAGACGCTGCCCCCATTGGTTGATTTGAATACACCCGAAGCACCTGCATATATATTTCCGGAAGGTGAAGCGGCTATGCTCCCAATCAGGGTAGTGTACATTCCTGATGACACAAGCGACCAGCTATCGCCGTTGTTGATGGAACGATAAAGAGCACCGGCTGCTGTGGTATTACCAATGAACAACCTGTTTTGCGCATCAGCAAAAACAAAAGAGGCATCTGCACCCGGTAAGCCTGTGNNCGGTAAGCCTGTGTTAGCAGATACCCAGTTGCCCCCTGATGTATGGCATCTGAAAACATTATTAGCATTACATGCAACATAGATAGTGTCGTTGGCACCCACCGTCATTTTAAAAACAAAATTATTAGACATGGCATTCCCTACGATGGTCCAGTTGTTGACACCGTTGAATTTATAAACACCGCTTGCAAAAGCACCGGCATATACTATTCCACCCGGCCCGGTGGCTATCGCTCTGCCAAGAGCAGGGAAATTAAAAGTGATATCGGTCCATATAGTTCCATCCCAGGAATAGATTTTACCGGTGGTGGCCATCATGTACATATTACCCCCGGCCCCGGTTGCAAATCCTGTTACTAAAATATTGGTGACCGGAAGTCCATTGTTGATGGCTGTCCAGGTGCCGGCAGAATATTGATACACTCCGTGGGTACCTGTACCTGCAAACAATTTATCCGTGGAAGAGACCTGCAAACTCCTGATCAGTGAATCGGGTAAACCAAGGCTAATATTGGCCCAGGTGCTGCCATCATCAACGGACCGGAATACGCCGTAGGTGGAAGTGCCTGCATAAACTATATTAGTGCTTGTAGTTGCGATGGAACTGATGCCCTCATTGGGACCGGGAACTTTTTGCCAGGTTACCTGTGCAGTAGTACAAAATGGTAACACAAGGACTACAAAGAGTAGTTGTTTGTTCATAAGAAGGTTTAAACGCTGCCAGTTCATCACTGTCAGCAGTTGGCAATTGGATTTTACCTTCTTAAAGATAATTTTATTTTTTTCATTATCTGCATAAAGCCCTGTACTTCTTTACAAGAAAAATAAAACAATCAAATGGCCAATGCTTTATGAATTTCATCCAACAACTGATATAGTCCAATATTGTTAATAAGACAACCTATTCCTATTTTATTGGGAAAAAGAATGAGGAAGTACAAAAGTGTTTGTTTCGTTTTAATGAACTCCTTGCAGGTGACTCATCATGAAAAAGAGCATTAATCATTTTTAAAAACTTATGTCCCTCACCGGGTGTATCTCCCAAGCAGACTCACCTTCTACTTCCCGGCATTTGGCAGGTTTTGTAGCATGGTGCGAGTCGAAAAACAAAGAGCCCCGGATGCTGATACGTCGGTGACTCTGCAAAAACCCGTTGCTGCCGCATAATGGAATGTCACTCATTTCCCGGATTGCTTTTTCCGGTAGTTCAATAAAATGCTGTTTCTCCTCTGCTGTCCCATCTCCAGGCACTCCTGATATTTCTGCATTGAAGACCCGGGTAACACCTTTCTT
>MTKZ01025362.1_pt2 | contig 15230 bp, 13 predicted proteins | sample 1042781 | NCBI WGS metagenome assembly MTKZ01 (sample SAMN06212207, study PRJNA360539) | anaerobic digester metagenome | biome: Wastewater treatment plant; material: sludge; isolation source: anaerobic digester fed with sludge from wastewater treatment plant | place: Denmark: WWTP Viborg ...
CGAGGAGCTGGAGAGGATGCCCATGACCGTCTGGGAGATTGAGATCGAGGAGCTGACCGGGCGTGAGGGCGTCTGGTAGCCCTGTTTTGATGAATCAAGATTTCTTTTGAGGAAGATATGGCCCCGGCTATAAAATGGACGGAGAAGTACCGGCCTGCATCGCTCAAACAGGTACTGGGAAACGGCAAGGCGGTGGAGGAGCTCGGGGCCTGGGCGGAAGCCTGGGAGAGGGGCAGGCCCATTACCGGAGCGGCCATACTCTACGGGCCGGCGGGGACGGGCAAGACCTCCGCCGCTTTGGCTCTGGCAGCGGAGAAGGACTGGGACTATATCGAGATGAATGCCAGCGACGCCCGCACGGNNCCCGCTCCACCACCTTCTCCGGGCGGCGCAGGCTGGTGATTTTGGATGAGGCGGACAATCTGCACGGCACGGCGGACCGGGGCGGGGCGGCGGCTATGCTCCGACTGGTGCGGGAGACGGGCCAGCCGGTGCTCCTCATCGCCAATGAGTACTATGAGATAGACAAGGCCCTGCGGGATGCGGCCAAGGGGATACAGTTTCGCTCCCTGAGGGCCACCACCGTGGCCCAGGCGCTCAGGGTTATATGCCAGGCGGAAGGGGTGGAGTGCGAAGCCGATGCACTCATGCTCATTGCCGAGCGGGCGGGGGGAGACATGCGCTCCGCCATAAACGATCTGCAGGCGGCGGCGGAGGGAGAGAGCGCCGTCCGGGTGGAGGATGTGGCCACGGCGGAGAGGGATGTCAAGTCCTCCATATTCAAGGTTTTAGAGGTCATATTCAAGGGCAGCAACTCCGTCGAGGCCCTGCAGGCCTCTTATGATTTAGACGAGAGCCCGGAGGATCTCATAAACTGGGTGGATGAGAACCTGCCCCTGGCTTATAGTGGGGCGGACCTCTGGCGGGGCTATGAGAGCCTGGCCCGGGCGGATATGTTTTTGGGCCGGGTGAGGGTGCGCCAGAACTACGGGCTGTGGCGGTACGCCGGATTTCTCATGACCGGGGGGGTGCAGGCGGCCCGCTCCGAGCGCCGGCATGGCTACGTGGCTTTCCGGCCCCCCAGCCTCTGGCGGCGCATGGGCCAGACCAGGAAAGCTCGCAGCATCAGAGATGCGGCGGCCAAGAAGATCGGGGCCCGCTGCCATGTCTCCGCCGCCTTTGCCCGGGCGGAGCTGATGGGCTTTGTGGGCCTGCTGCTGGCGGACAAGAAAAGGGCCGCTCCCCTGGCGGCGGAGCTGGAGCTGGAGGCAGAGGAGATCGCCCTGCTCTTGGGCAGCAGCCCCAGCACCAAGAAGGTTCAGAGCATCTACGAGGAAGCGCAAAAAATCCGTGCCGCGGAGGAGTTCCAGGAGATTGAGATGGGATGGCAGGGGACAGCGCAGCGCTCGCTGTCAGGCGGGCCGCAGGCCGAGCCTCCAGAGGGTGCGCTGGAGGCAGCCCTGACGGCGGCAGCAAAGCCGGAAGCTGCTGCACCGGCTGAGCCTGCCAGGGCGGAAGCGTCCCCGGCGGGCGGGCCGGAGGGGGAGGAAAGGCCAGCCGGAGGACCGGAGGCGGCAGCGGTCCCGGCCCGGAAGAGGGGCAGGCCTAAAAAGACGGAGGGCGGGGAGAAGGCGGAGACGAAAGGCGGGGCGAGAGAGGGGAAGAGGCAGAAGTCGCTGTTTGATTTTTAGCATAGGTCCTGGCTCTAGTTAATTGCTTGATCAATCAATGAGGCAGTTGATGGTCAAGAAAGAATTATGGGATCTATTGCTGACCTATCGACCACACAATTCGATCTGAGTTCTTCCCTTGAGAGTCGAAATCACGCTTTCCTACTTCTTTTTTAGTCCTAACCACGATGCTAGAATTATAAATGTATTTTTAATTCGTGGAATAATCTTTTGAATGATTCTATGAACCATTGCACGAACGTCCACAAGGATTTCCCTCAACTGCTTATTAACCAGGAGGAGCAGTAGAGCGGTTAGAATCGTATAATATGAGTTGAGGATTTCATACCATCTTTTAATCGGATCATCTACTATCAGCGTCTCTTTAAATAAGTGTGGGGTTCCCTCGATCCATAGTTCGGGTATCCGATAAGTGCCGGTATTATCATAGCTGATGTATCTCTCCAGAGATACAGTTTTCCTCTTGCTGAAATCTTTCTCATAAAATGTTAGATTATTATCATCTATCGGATTTCCTTCCTTTGAATCTAAATAGAGTTGGCACCCATCAGGCTGTTCCAAAGTTAAATTGACATTTCCTAGATATGTTCTGGATGAGTCTCCGCTATACGTTATGAGATATTTGAGGGCCAGTCTCTTCGAGGAATTAGGGAACCATCTCCATAGATCTGAATTGGCATACACCTTGGAGTCTTCAAGTATCGGAGTAACCTCAAACCGAAAATCGGGACTTTCAACCTCGATATTAAACGGGTAGATAATATCCGGCCATCCTTGATAATCTTTATCATTTATTCTTATTATCGATTCAGTGCTGAAATCTCCACTTTTCTTTGGCCGCACATAATACCAGAAAAAGAGCCTATCCTTGCTGCTCAGGCTTTTTACATGAAAACCCATGATTCCATTCCAGTCCGATATCTGCCATGTATCGCTATCTATATCAGAGGTATTGAATCTCAAATAGTAGGTCGTTCGCCCGGAAAGTTCCAGGAGCGCCAATCCTTCGGTTCTGTTGACATCATCGATTTTAATCCGAATCCAATCATCGACTTCGCCTTCTTCGGTCTTCTTACTAATATTTATTGACTTAATTATATCTTTTGGTTTTTCATAATTGAATGTGACCTCATGAGGCATTATCCAATCTATACCAAAGCTATCATCGAGATATTCGGAAAGGCTATTGAGATTTCCGATGCCATTGGCATCATTGAAGTCGCTTTCGTTAAATTTATTAAAACAAAAGATAGGATAATTTATAATATATGGAGACTCATATCTGACCATCCCCTCCAATTCTGGGGTAGCATATATCTTTTTGTATATGTCGGTATTAGCGGAACACATAGGGTTCTCGCGCATAAGAGCAAGCTTCAGAAAACCGATCGAGTCTATAGTGCTCAGTTTTTTAAAATTTATCAAAGGCATCTCACTGAAGAAATTATATTCTTCTACCCGAGATGATCCCTGAAACTCCTCTGAGGAATCTATACTTCTAGCCACATCATCAATGTTGTCGGCAGGAGGAACAATGTTGAGGGATTCATCCACATACTCGTATATATTGATATCATTGATCAAATCGTCATCTCTATTTTTCTTGGCGGATGTTATCTCGACATCCACTCTGATGCGATTTGCTGATCCCTTTCCCGTCTCTACTGGGTGGGCCACTTTTTTAATGGTCAGGGGGCCAGCGGTGGCGGGGGCATAGCCGACGGGTGTATAGTAGGTGACTTTTGGCTCCCCTGAATCTTTAGCATTTGAAGTAGGAGGATTTTGCGAAAAACCACCTCCTTCTTCATACACAAATCGATCTGCCGATAATTGTGTTTCTAAAGAATCTCCTTCTTCATATATAAATCGATCCGCCGGTACTTGCGTTTCTGAAGAATCTCCTTCTTCATACACAAATCGATCCGCCGGTACTTGCGTTTCTGAAGAATCTCCTTCTTCATACACAAATCGATCTGCTGGTATTTGTGTTTCTGAAGAATCTCCTTCTTCATATACAAATCGATCTGCTGGTATTTGTGTTTCTGAAGGTACTTCCTTAACTTCCTCTTCATTCTGCCCACTGACAACGATAACAATTAATAGGATCGCTAAATAATGCTTAATATGGTGCATCTCTACTCCTTAACAATATATGGGATATAGCCAATTTTCTTAGCGCATGGAATATTTAATTGCCAAGTTAGATCATATTGATCTCCTCTATTAATTTCAAATGAATATACATCTGATATATCAGGTTTTTCTTGTCTGTTTGTTTCCTTATAGTTAATAAGCAATCTAGCATGAATAGTTTTCTTGGAGACAGTTGGTATGACAATAGTCCATTTATCATTAATGCAATCCCTTTTTGCTTTGTCTATTAAGAAATTCGTCGTTACCTCTGGTCCAGAAAATTCAAATTCCTTTTCGCCATTGATAAATAATATATTTCTAGCGCATCCAATAAATGGAATTTTATTCATTAAGTCCAGGGAAAATGTAATTGATTCTTGACCTTTTTTTTCAACAAATTCTTTACTTGAATATATTATATCACCTGAATTTGTCAATGTTTGTATCTCAATTTTAGTTCCTTTAGGAATATTTTCTGCTAGATTTACAGTATATTTAACAATGTCAAAATTGCTTAATGCTCTCTCATCGGAATCGACTGCTTCAATTTTTATACTCTCAATAAATTTATTATCTACTTCTAATCCCCAACAGGGACCGAGTTTATCTTCATCAACTTCAATTGATCCCATGGATACTTGAATAACCACTAATATTAAAAAAATATTTAATGTTGAGAAGCTCCTTAACGACATAAGATCCATCTCCTTTAATCTAGTATCTAATATATCCTCTCTAATTAGTATAAATTCTTTACCCATATCATATTTTAAATGAATTAATGGATTTAGACAGTAATATCCAATATGCTACTTCTATTAATATATTAATATAAAGAATAATAAGACTTAAATTTAGATTTTGATCATAATAATTAGGGTTTTGGAAAAGTATATATAAATAGATTGCATTTATTAAGTAGGTGACCTATTATGACTATAAAATCTCTGATATTTTTGATCATTCTAATATCTGTATTTCATTCTGGATTTGCGCAACAAAGTGTAGAGCAAATGGGCGATCCTTCATCAGCAATGGATCTAGGAGATATTAGAGAGGAAACTGTCAACATTGTTCGCGAAGAGAGCTTCAATCATCCAGGCGATATGGACTGGTTTAAATTCAACGTGAATGAACCCCAGAAGATATTCCTGGCCGCTGCTGAGAGAGACACATATCACGGCATAATTCTATATGATAAAAATATGAATTATGTCAATTCCGGAGAACTAATGCTCCCTGTGATGCTGCAATCAGGAACATATTATGGCCGCATTGAAGCCTATCCAATAGATAAGTACGATTATCAGGCTTTGAATGACACATTGGGCTACACACTGCTGGCCGGAAATTCCTTTGAAAAGGAATCGAATGATGGCATTATCGAGGCGAACAATATTGGAACTCTGGAAGAGCCGATAATGATCTCAGGAGAGATAGATCCCGAAAATGATATCGACTTCTTTAGATTCGATATTCCAGAAGAGCAATCAGGGAGGCTGAAGATCTCAGAGATAACTAATTCCCTAGAATCTGACTATATCAATGTGGTTTTGTACGAATACAACGAAAGTGATGAGCGATTTGTACCTACGACATCTCTTGGAGAGTGGAATCCAATAAGTGCAAAGCCCGGATCGTATATCGCGAGGGTGGAGAAAGCGGAATATTCGGATTATCAGGACTATATTTTATATTTGAATCTATCTAAAGTGAATGTGCGACCTCTTGGAATCTTAAACAAATCCGTCATTCTAAACGAGAGCGGACACATAAGCGATTCTGATTCTGACTTCTTTGAATTTGAGGTCTCGGAACCGATGAATGCATCCATTGAGACATCTGGAGAGGACGGCGACTCAGAAATCTGTCTATATGACTCTGAACAGAATGAGATCGAATGCAACGATGACTACAACGGATTGTGGAGCTATGTGGAGAGTACGCTTCAGGCTGGAAAGTATTATATTGAGGTAGGAACACTTTCATCAGAACTTTCTTACAATCTCACAGTAAAAACAATCAACGATACAAGCCTAAATGAAGAGGAAGACAATTATGGTCAAAGTAATCGGGAGGATGATATATAAGTTAGCTTTAATTATATTTTATATCTTTTAAAAAGATTAGCCTTCTAATTGTCTTGGAGTCTATCCTATTCTGCAGACTGATGGCAATCCAGACATAGTGCCCGATATGGTCGGCCTCTTTCTCCCGCACTCGCCTGACAGGGTTCAGGGCCCTCCGGGAGCGGCGGGAAAAAAGCGATGCCAAGGCCCTCCAGCTCGCAGCGCACAGCCAACAAGTCCAGCAGCGCCTACATCGGGACCATGCGTCTCTCTACCCTGGCCAAGAGGAGCTGGAGATGATGGGCTGCTCCGGCACACTGGAAGGAGCCAGAGAGGGCGCGGAGAGGCTGCGAGAGTTGGCCGTCAAGGCTGGAAGATAGAAGCTGGCTCCGGCCAGCAGCAGAAGCCCGAAGGGAAAGAGCTATTTACTTACAATACTTACAGTATGGTCATGCTTGCCAATAAGCGCATTCCTGTGACTGAATCAGTGTGGGTAGAACTATCTGGCTTGAAATCAGCGGGACAGACTTACTCTGATCTTCTGGAGGAAATGATCGAGGACCGGAAAAAAGCTAGATTATTTCGGGATATGGAACGGATTGAAGAAGAGGGTGATTTCGCGGAGTTCCCGTGGTAGCCTTTCAAATAATCATCAGCAAGAGGGCTTTAGAGTATGTTGAGGCTCTGCCCCCCAAAAGCCAGAGGATTGTGATTGAAAGGTGCAAAACCCTTGCTGAAGATCCGTTTCCCGGCCAGGGTGACAGAGAGCAAATCAAGCGAAAAGGTCACAAGGACATTTATCGCTTGCAAATTTCTCGGTCCTACACCGCTTTTTATAAAATACAAATAGAAGAGAAAGTAGTTAAAATCCTGGAAATAATGACCATTGAGCAAGCACATAAGATCTATGGCCGATTCTGATACAAAGCGTGCGTCTTTGATGGTGCATGGAGCCTTCGCCGGCCTGGGCCAGGATTTGCCTAATTCGGGCCCCGCAATACTGCTAAGGAGCGATAAGATCTAATATGACGAGGAGATACTTGAGTGGGCAGGGCCCGTGGTCTAGCTGGTTATGACATCGCCCTTACACGGCGGGGATCACGCGTTCGAATCGCGTCGGGCCCATGGATCTCTCTTTCTCTCTTCTCATTTTGCGGATGCTTTCTTCTCTTCCTCAGATCCATTTCACCCTCGTCTATCTCAGAAAGAGCAGAGTGGCCAGCCCCACCAGGCTGATGGGCAGGAATATCCTGGCCATGCCCAGGCCGAACTCCCTGGTTCCCAGCAGATAGGCTATGGCCAGCTTGACCAGGGTGTTGGTCACCGCAGCCAGGATGATGGCGGTCACTGCCACGTTGCCGCTCAAAGTGGATCCGGCCAGAGAAGCCATGGTCAATGTTATGGCATCAACATCAGCAAGCCCGGAGACTATGCCCGCGGCATAGATTCCCGCATCACCGAAGTAGACATTGGCCAGCTTGGAGATGACCAGGATGAAGGCGAAGAATGCTCCGAACTTGAGGGCGGGGATGATGCGAAATGGATCTTTGATATTGAACTCCCTTCCCGACGGGCCGCTCTTTCGAACCCACATGTAGGCCAGGGCGAAGCCTGCTGCAGTCATGAGCAAGAGCGGTATTAAAAGGGCGAAGAAAAGGCTTCTATTGAGAATTAAAACAATGAAGAGCACTCTGAGAAACATGGTGCAGCTGGCGATGGAGGTGGCAAAGATGGCCGAGGGCAATATCTCCCGGTTCTCCCTTACCTGCTCGGCCATGGACGAGGTCACGGCAGTGCTGGAGACCAGGCCACCCAGTATGCCGGTGAGGGAGAGGCCCCGCTCTGCTCCCAGGATGCGGATGAGAATATAGCCCACATAGCCTATGAGGCTGACCATGACCACGAATAGCCAGACCTGGCGGGGATTGAGAACCCCCCAGGGGTCCAGCGGCTCCTCCGGCAGAAAGGGATAGATGACCAGAGCGATTATGCCCATCTTCAGGGTGTCCAGCAGATCCGTCTCGTTTAATGCCTCGACGTAGCGGTGGGTGATGGTCCGTGTGGCCAATACCCAGGTGGTGATGATGGCCAGAGCCACCGCTAAAAGAGCGCTCTCCGGAAAGCCAGCCAGCATCCCCAGGGCAAAGGTGACCACCGTGGCCACTGCGGCGGTGAAGTCTACCCTCCCCAGAGCGCTTACCGAGGTGGCATATCCTACCGAGGCTAGAATGGTGAATGCCGCCATGCCGGCTAAGGCAAATCCGGAGCCGTAATGCTGAGCCAGAGCAGAGCAGAGGCTGCCCAAAAGGGCGATTAGTATGAAGGTGCGCAGGCCAGCCACGCCTCGGACCTTGTCTTCAATCATGCGGCGCTGCCGCTCCGTTCCTATGAGAGCGCCAATGAGAATGGCGATGAGGAATGGATAGATATCAGCAAAGTCCATATGTCACCATTATCATTTTTCCGGTTAATAACTTTGCATGTTTGATGGTTGCGCCTTTTAATGGATATCGGGCTCATGCATCCTGCCCTTAAGCAAGAGGCAGGATAGTCAATTAGGAATTAAATTTTAGATTCATGATAAATCAATTTTTGATTCATGATTCATGCTAAAATATAAGACTTTCTGCAATTTACAATTTAGATAAATTTATTAGTTCTCAATGCCTTACTTAATTTATGATCAACATGAGCTATATAATGGTTTTATTGTTGCTGCTCTCCGGCCTTCCCGCAGCCATGGCTGAGGTTGATGAGTCACAATCCGTCGAGGCCACCACCGCCCTGACTCTTCCCCTGGATTCGGTGACGGTTTATCCTGACGGTCTCATGGCAGTGAAGAGAGAGGGGAGCCTGGATGTAACGGAAGGAGTGCATAAATTTGTGATCAACCTTCCCGCTAAAGCGGATAAGAGCTCTGCTCTGCTCTCGGTGAGCAATGCCAGTCAGGAGAAGGTGGTATATGAGGCCAGCCCGGTCTACACCCTCAACATCACCGACGCTGCAGCGCAGAGCTTCGGCCTCTCCTATCTCATGCCCGCTGCTGCCTCCTGGCAGCCCAGATACGACCTGCAGCTAAAGGACGATATCGTCTCCGTGCGGGCCAGCGCGGTGATCAGGAACCTGGGTGGCGAGGAGCTGAAGGGCGTGCGGCTCAAGCTGGTATCCGGCCTGCCGTCTGTCCAGCCCTATCCCCTGGCCAAAGCCCAGACGGAGGCGATGAGAGGCTATGCGCTGGCGGCTGCATCGGCTGAAGAGGTAGCGATGGACTATGCCATGGAGAGCCCGTCTCCTGCCACCGGCGAGCTGGAGACCCTTTATATCTTCGAGCTGGATGGACGGAAGGACCTGGTCATGGACAAGGAGATTGGATTTCCCCTCTTCGAGGTGGAAGCTCCCATGCTCCGGGTCTATACCTGGAATGCCTACGATGATCCGAACGGACCGGTCAGAGAGGAGATCCGGGCCAACAACAGCCTTGAGAGCCCCTGGCCTTCTGGCCATGCCCTGCTCTACAGAGAGGGGGAGTATGTCTCCGGAATAGAGATGCCCTACACCCCGGCAGGAACCAATGCCACCCTGGATTTGGGGCCTTCCGCGGATATCAAGGTGGAGAGCAAGCTGGCCGACTACAACCTCACCGAGAACATCAAGGTGATTGAGTCAAAGGGCGGCAATAGTACCGTAAAGGAGACCATTGAGACATGGACCTACAATTTGAGCATAACCAGCAATTTGGACCGCAACGCTTCCCTGGAGGTAACTGACAGCAAGCCGGCCGAGGCCAAGATTCTAAAGATCTCACCCGATCCCAAGGAGATCACCGCCACCAGCCTCAAATGGGATTTACCGCTCTCTTCCCGCCAGAAGATGGCTGTGATTTACAGCTATGCTGTGACCAGAACAGAGAGCCTTGGTGGCCTTTAAACTAACTCTATTTTTAATTTTTTTAAGGACCCGGGAAAAAGATGTTTTTGTGCCGCTTCAAGCGCCCAGCCGTGTATTGGCATGAGATGCTCTTGGAGAATTGCTGCGCCAATTACGGCACGCAATCTTTTATTTCTCCTCGACTCTCTCACAGGCACTCGATCAGAATGCATTGCCTCGACGACATGCATCTTCCAGAGCAAGGCAGGCTGCATGCTTTTCTTTGGAAAAGCAATCTCATACTCCTTCATGGAAGCATTTTCTGATGAGTTAAGCCCACGGCACTCCCACCACCCTTAATGGCATGAAGCGGCAAACTCAATATATAATCATTATAGATATTTATAGTTGGCGCTCCGATCATCATTGCTTTTGTGAGTTATGAGGGACACAGTTCAGTAGATTGGTGCCGAAATCCAGTGACTCGTCCTTCAATCCTGCTCTCTCATCACCGGCTTTATATTGCCTCATTGCTATTGCTTGATCAGAAGATGAGGGTGACTGATATCACATCGCTCACAGTTTATGACGGAGCTCACGGCATCGGCGGCAATAAGATCTACCTGGAAGAGAAGGGAAAAGGGGTATTCCTCGATTTCGGCAAGAACTTCGGCAAGTACGGCCTCTTTTATGAGGAGTTCCTCAAGAATCGGGATACCCGCGGCATCCATGACCTGATGTACCTCGACCTCCTGCCCAGGCTCAACATCTACCGGCCCGACCTTATCCCCTCCGATCTCTCCATAAGCAGCTTTCCCTCCCTCCCCGTCTCCGCCGTACTTCTCAGCCACGCCCACATGGACCACTGCGGCAACATCGGCACGCTGCGACGAGATATTCCCCTGGTGGCCTCCCCGGAGAGCATAGTCATAATGAAGGGCATGCAGGACTGCGGGGTTACCTCCCTGGATACGGATAACGCCTACTTCTCGCCCCGCCAGCCCTCGGATGAGATGGGCCTTTACCTCTCATCTGTGGCCGGCATGAGCTACCAGGGCCGCGACTTCTGCTCGACCGAGGAGCCGTCGTCGGCTCTGGCCGTCTTCCTCTCCAGAAAGCCCGGCCAGGATGGCAAGAGGGCCAAGAAGCTGGAGCCGGGAAGATGCTGCTGCCTTCAGGAGTCCGGCCTCTGCTTGCCCTTTGAAGTCTCCGCCCATCCCGTGGACCACTCCATCCCCGGAGCTGCCGCCTACATCCTGCGCGGCGAGACCACCGTGGCCTATACCGGCGACTTCCGGCTGCACGGCAAGAATGAGAGCTCCAGCCGCGAATTCATTCGCCAGGCCAGGGAGGCTTCGGTTCTGATCACCGAGGGCACCCGGGCCGGCCCGACGGAAGAAGAGAAAACCTCGGAGCGCTCCGTCTGCCAGGCCTGCCGGGAATGCGTGGAAGACTCAGCCGGCCTGGTGATAGCCGACTTCTCCCCCCGAAACTTCGAGAGGCTGGAGTCCTTCCAGGATATCGCCCGGAAGGCCGGCCGCCGGCTGGTGGCCATGGCCAAGGATGTCTACATGCTGCACTGCCTGGAGAAGGTCTGTGGATCGTGCTCTGCCGACGAGATCGGGATCTACAGCGAGATCACCGACAGGTCGAGGCGGAAGTGGGAGCAAGAGGTGGTGGCGTCTCATTATGCCGATAGGTATGTGGATCATGCCGCCATAAGGGACAGTCCACAGGACTACATCCTCTGCTTCTCCTTCTTTGATATGAAGCACCTTCTGGACATAAAGCCGGAAGGAGGGACTTACATCTACTCCGCCTGCGAGGCCTTTAACGAGGAGATGGAGATCGACTTTCACAGGCTGTGGCAGTGGCTGCGCCGCTTTGGGATCTCCTCCAGCGGCTTTTTCCTGGACGGAAAAGGAGAACTGCACTTCGAGAGGCCCTACCATGCCTCGGGTCATGCCTCTGGCGAGGACATCGCCCGGGCCATAGAGCAGATCGATCCCGATGTAATTGTTCCGGTCCATACCGAGTCCTTTGGCTGGTTTGCCGAAAGCTTCGATAATGTGCTGGCGGTGGAAGAGGGCAAGCGCTACCAGATCTAATTTGATCAAGATGTCTGCTGCTTCAGGGGGAAGGATCAACTATGGATATTGCAGCCAGGGAGTCTTCAGCCTCCCTGTCCCTTCCCAGGGCCTTGAGGGCCAGAGCCTTGCCCTTCCAGGCCCGAGGATCGCGGGAATCGATGGAAATGGCTTTATCAAAGCTCTCCAGGGCCTCTTCATATCGCTGCAGCCGGCGAAAAGCCTCGCCTCTATTGCACCAGGATTCCGGTTTGGTGGGATCGATATCTATGGCCTGCTTGAAATCATTTAGGGCCTGCTCGTACCGGCCCAGCTTACTGTAAGCCACGCCCCGGTTGAGATAGGCCTCGGCATAATTGAGCTTCAGATCTATGGCTCGGTCAAAGCACATTATAGCCCGCTCGTACTCTCCCAAATTTCCCAGAGCCGAGCCCTTGTTGTTCCAGATCTTGGGCCTGGTCTCATCGATCTTTAGAGCCCGGTCATACTCCTCTATGGACTCAAGATGTCTTCCCATCCTTCCCTTCACCACTCCTTTATTGTACCAGGCCTTGATATATCCCGGATCCATCTTGATGATCTCATCAAAGATCTCCAGGGACTGCTCATACATCTTGGCCCGGTACATGACCACCCCCTTATTGTTCCAGGCATCGAGATAAGATTGATCAATGGAGATGGCTTTTTCAAATGCTGCTAAAGCCTCCTCCAGCTTTTTTTGGCGGCAGAGGGCCAGGCCCTTGCTGTTCCAGAGAGACTTATCATGAGGATCGATTTCCAGAGCTTTTTCGTACATCATCGCCGACTCCAGATATCTGCCCTGCCGGTACAGATCGTCGGCCAGGACCCCCAAATCACGAGCTGATGACGGCTCTATGTATTCTGAATGGCTCCCGAAGCTCATCGCCCATCAATCCCCCTTCCAGGTTGATATAATTTTACCAGGCCTCAGGGTCAAATCTCACGGTCTTTTCCCGGCGGACCGGCAGCATCAACAGCCTCTTGCTGCCGGATGCAGCCTCTCAACTCAGGATATTTTTCTATATTTAAAAGGAAAATTTATAACCTCTGACAGCAATATAAAGCCGGGTATAATTGTGAACGAGTGCGAAAACCTATTGAAGGCCACCATCTTCGAGCTGGAGAAGCTTCTGACCAGCAAGACCGTGGTAGCCGAGCCGGTTACATCGGAGGGCACGACCGTTGTGCCTCTGCTGAGCGTGAGCCTGGGCTTTGGAGCAGGAGCCGGCCCGGCCAAAGAAGGATCATCAGGAACGGGAGGCGGAGCAGGCGGCGGCTTCAAGATGAAGCCGGTAGCGGTTATTGTAATCGAAAAAGATAGGGTCAGGGTTGAATCAGTTGAGAAGAACCGGGAGGTAAAGTATCCGATTATTGAGAGCGTTTTGGAGAAGCTTCCTCAGATCTTGAAAAAAGAGCTGAAAGACAGGGAGGAAGTGAGAGAGGAGCTGGAGCATAAAGAAGGAGACAAGAAGGATACAGAGATCAGGATAGACTAGCCTTCACATGCTTCTTTCAATAGCAATAACCTCATTTTTCTTTCTCCTCCTCTTGCTCCTGATCCCCGTCGACCTGGTGGGGCAGGCAGCCCCGGGCCGCAGGCAGGAGATCTGCTTAGTCTGGCTCTTTGGCCTGATAAAGATCAATCTCCAGCCGCAAATAGGGACAGGGAATGGACCGTCCGATGAGAAGGCGGGTATAGAGAAGAAGGCGGGTATAGAGAAGCAGGTCCATCCCCGACCGCCGATTGAAACATCTCAAGAGAAGGCTCAGGAGGAGGGCCGAAAGGAAGCCAGGGGAGAGGCGGAGAGAAAAAGCCGCAACTGGAGCCTCCAGGATGCATTGTCCATCCTTCAGACGGAGGGCCTCAAGGACAACCTCAAGCATCTCCTCAGAGACATGGCCCGGGCCATCCGCATAAGCTACCTCAGGGCATCTTTACATATAGGCCTGGAGGATCCTGCCGACACCGGCCTTATCGCTGCCTGCCTCTGGTCGGCTGCAGGGTACCTGCAATCCTTTTACCCTCTTGAGATCGATATCCAGCCAAGCTTCTGCCAGCAAAGGCTGGATGGCGAGGGCAGCGCCGCCCTGCGAATCTATCCGGCGCTTCTGCTTCTGGCCTTGCTCAGATTTGCTCTCTCCCGGCCTTCACTCAGCGCCTCTTTGAGAATCGTGAAGTTGATGAGCCGCAAAAGGCAGAAGGCTTAGCCCTCAAGAAATCCATGAGAAGGCATCAGAGCTAAATAGATTCAACAATATAATTTTGTTTTCAGCCAGGAGAATTTCTATGGAGAGCAGAGATATCATCGCCATCCTTAATGAAAACTTCATGAGGGAGCTGGAGGCCACATTGATCTATGTGAGAGACTCATTTGTGATGAAGGATTGCGAGGCCAGCCGGGTCACAGAGGCCATAGCTGTGGATGAGATGAGGCATATGTGGTGGCTGGCGGACCTGATAACAAAAAGAGGCGGAAAGCCGGTGATGCAGCATAAGGAGCTCGATTTCAGGGCAGAAGACACCGCAGGCATGCTGGAGATGCAGATCGCTCTGGAGACGGAGGGAATTGAAAAATATAAAGCCCAGATAGATATCCTGGATGATCCGGAAGTGGTCGGCGTTCTCAAGCATATATTAGACGAGGAGAAGAGGCATAGAAAGGAGTTCAGGATCAGGCTGAAGGGATAATATTCTTTTTATCTCTGGCCATTGCACCGCATGCATTTTTTTCGATAATTTCATATATCAGCCTGCCAATATAAGTTTCAGGTGTTGCGACATGAGGTCGGCATTGATTGCATTGATACTGGGCTTGCTTCTGCTCTTTTCCGGATGCATTGAGCGGCAGGAGGCTCCAGAAGTTTTGGAGCAGGAGACCACCGAGGAGTGGAAGGCGGATGGAATTGTTGGCCCAGGGGAGTATTCTCGCAGCGTGCTCCTGCAGGCCCCGGCCAGACAGGGGTACAGCGGCGGAGACCTGGCCGTCTCCTGGAAGAACGATAAGGAGCATCTCTACCTGGCCCTGAACGGCAGCACTGATGCCTGGCTGTCCATAGGATTTGATCCCCTGGAGTGGATGAAGAATGCGGATATCATTCTGGCCTCGGTACAGGGCGGCAAGGCAGTGGTTTTGGATGAGTACTGCACCGGCAACTACGGTCCTCACATTGAGGATACCATGCTGGGCGGCTCGGACGATATCCTGGAAGCAGGAGGCAGCAAATCGGCGGGCCGGACCATAATCGAGCTTAAGAGACGGCTTGATACCGGCGATCGCTTCGACAAGGCTTTCTCTCCTGGCGGGGCGGTATCCATGATCTGGGCCCTTTCCAGCAATCCAGACATAAGCCTCAAGCACAAT
>MTKZ01016126.1_pt3 | contig 15217 bp, 17 predicted proteins | sample 1042781 | NCBI WGS metagenome assembly MTKZ01 (sample SAMN06212207, study PRJNA360539) | anaerobic digester metagenome | biome: Wastewater treatment plant; material: sludge; isolation source: anaerobic digester fed with sludge from wastewater treatment plant | place: Denmark: WWTP Viborg ...
GATTCTAAGGGTCGAGTAATTAATTTTAAGAATACCATCATTATTATGACCTCTAATTTAGGCAATGAGGTAATAAAAGATTATTCTATTGGCTTTTATGATGGCAGTGACGCTAAGAAGTTGGCTCAAGCGCGAGAGGTAGAAATGAAAGATAAAATTGACCATATTTTAAGGGAACATTTTAAATTGGAGTTTCTTAATCGTATTGATGAAATAGTAATCTTTAAGAGTTTAAGCAAAGAAGCGTTAAACAAAATTGTAGAGCTGGAGTTGGACAAAGTAAGCCAACGTTTGGCTGTTAAAGGTATTAAGTTTAAGGCTACGGCTAAACTTAAGAAATTTTTAACGGATAAGGGTTATGATGTAACTTTTGGTGCTCGGCCGCTTAAACGGGTAATTCAAAACCAGCTTCTAGATGAATTGGCCTTGCAAATAATTGAAGGTAAAATTAAGGAGGGAGAAACAGTCATTAGTGATATTGATAACAATAAGGTCGTTTTCCGACTAGAAGAGAAAGTTCCAGCTAAAATTAAACATTAATTTATTGGAGTAATAACCCCCATGCATTTATCCCCCCGCTTAATTTATAAAGGTATTTTAATCGCTTCAGTGATGACTATGGTCATTACAGTCACGCCACGGTTAGTACGGGCGGCTGAATTTAATCCTAATTTGATTATTAGTGATGCTGAACTTCTGGATGCTGGCACTATGAGCCTTGCGGATATTCAGCAATTTTTAGAGAGCCATGGTAGTTATTTAGCTAATTATCGGGGAGAAGATTATTATGGCACGGTCCGCAGTGCGGCGGAAATTATCTATAATGCGGCTACTAATAGCTATGATTGCAGTGGTGTCGCCGTAGACAACCCTCAAGATTTTGAAGAAGCTAAAGCTAAATGTGTCAGGGCATCTATTAATCCCCGTTTCCTTTTAGTGCTTCTGCAAAAAGAGCAAAGCTTAATTGAGGATCCTAGCCCTAAGGCCAGTCAATTGGATTGGGCAATGGGTTATGGTTGTCCTGATGGTGCGGCTTGCAGTGAGCGCTGGCGTGGTTTTGGCAAACAAGTCAATGCTGCGGCTTTACAGTTTTATGATTATATGATAAATCCCCGCTATTATCATTATCAGGTAGGGCAGAGTTATACCATGTTTAACACTAATCATGATCCCGTCGTTGTTACTCCAGCTAATCGGGCTACGGCCGCTTTATATAATTATACCCCCCATGTGTATAATGGTAACTATAATTTCTGGAAATTATGGCAGCGATATTTTACTCAGATTTATCCTGACGGTTCATTATTACAACCCGAAGGTGAAGAGGTAGTATATTTAATCCAATCAGGCCATAAGCGGCCCTTTACTAGTCATGGCGCTTTAGTGTCTAGATTTGATCCACGCAAAATTATTACAGTTAAACCAGCTGATTTAGAAAATTATCCCTTAGGGGCGCCAATTAAATTTCAGCAATATAGTTTAGTGCAAGCTCCGTCTGGCGCCATTTATCTCATAGTTGACGATAAACGGCGAGGCTTTGTAAGCAAGCAGGCCTTCTCCAAGATGGGCTTTAATATGCAAGAAGTCGTCAAGGCNNCCCGCCGATGCTACTGAGCTAGCAGCTTACCAAACTGGGGCACCAGTCAAATTAGATGATGGCAACTTAATTAAAATTGAAGATAGCCCCAATGTCTATATTTTAGACCATGGTGAGAAACGTCTAATTCCTAGCGAGCAATTATTTAATGGTTTAGGCTATAAATGGAGTAATATAATTACGGTGAACCCTCAACATTTTGAACTTTATCTTTTGGGCCAGCCAGTAGAAGATAGATTATCAGTTGATTCTGGACCACCCGTGGCTACTTCTACTCCCGCCACTAGTTTATCAGATTTAGTATCTACTAGTACTACTAATGATGATTTAAGTAGTACATCTAGCTCAACTATTAATTCTCTTAGTCCTTAATATGGCCTTAGTATTTGCTGGCCTAGTGCCGCACTCTCCATTACTTGCGCCTAACATCGGACGGGAGCATCGCCAGTTATTAGCTAAAACCCTAAAGGCTTTTGAAGAATTATCTGACGTTTTAGCCAAGGCTCAGCCAGAGGCTATGATTATTGTTTCGTCTCACGTAGATAGTGGTTATAATTGGTGGAATGCCAATGTTGCTTTAGATTATCATGCGGATTTGAGTCCTTTTGGTGATTTGCTTACTAACAATAGTTGGCCCGGTGCCTTAAAATTAGTNNCCCTAGATTATGGCACCTCCATACCATTACTATTATTAGGTGCAGCCGCTCAAAAGCTTAAAATTTTACCTGTGGGCTATATTAATAATCAGCCAGAACGTCAGGCAGTGTTTGGCCACAAATTAGGTGAATTTTTGCGTCAATGGCCAGGGCGAGTAGCTCTTTTAGGCTCAGGGGATTTAGCTCATACTTTAGGGTCAGATCAACCCAGTAAAGCCCAAGCGCGAGGCCATAAATTTGACCAGGAGTTACAAAAAGCCCTAGAACAAAATGATGAGGCGGCTATGTTAAATATGCCCCAGGATTTACTGAATAAAACTGGCCAATGCGCATGGCTGGCTTATTTGACGGTAAATGCGGCCATAGCTGAACAGCCAGGCCAATGGCGTAATTTAGTTTATGAGTCCCCCTTTGGGGTGGGTAGCGCTATTTGGCATTGGCAAACTAGTAGCTAAAATTTATCCTTATTTTTATGATAATTATTGAGTATTTTGAAAAAATATTGCCAACGATTACCCCCTTCACAGAGTTCCTGGGTATCAATGAGAGCTTGGCGGATAGTAGATTCGGGGAACTGTTGACACACCTTAAAAATAGCCGAGCGTTTAAAGTTTGGCACTCTGAGCCGTTCAATTACTTCTAGGGCTAATTGTTGCCAGGGATAAGCTGGCGGTTTAATAGTTTTGCGTGGTTGTCTAATTAAATCTCCAATAGTGGTAAATTGACGGACATCACGAGCCATATAGTTAAATTAAGTATCATAATCATAATAAAGTATAATCAAATTATGGATCAAAAGCAAATAGACAAAGGACATGTGCGTCGCCTGGTTGTCTATCCTGATTCTCGTTTACGGCGTTTAGCTCAACCAGTGGACATAGCTAGGCTACAGGATAAAAAATTTCAAGAATTGATTGTGGATATGGCAAAAACTATGATTGTTAAAGATGGAATTGGTTTGGCCGCGCCTCAGGTAGGCCGTAATTGGCGCTTGATTGTAGTTAATACCGATGAAGGTGTATGGCCGATGATTAATCCTGTTATTACTAAATTAAGCNNCGAGCTAAATCACTTCATTGCCACTATCTTAATGAGTCAGGTAAAGAATGTAACTTAACAGCTCATGGTGCCCTGGCTCGGGTCATTCAACATGAGGTTGACCACTTAAATGGCGTTCTTTTTATTGATTATCTAAATCTATGACTATCATGCCGCCCAAGAAAATTAATTTAGTTTTAGCCGGTTCACCGCAGCTGGCTATTCCAGCTTTTGAAGCCCTGTGGCAGGATAACCGCTATAGTATTGCCGGAGTATTAACCCCGCAGGATAAGCCAGCTGGACGCGGACGAAAGATGACACCGCCACCCGTTAAATTATGGGCTCAAAGCCATAATTTATTAGTGTGGCAACCGGAGCCCTTACTGTCATGGCTGGCCACTGCTCAAGAAATTCAGCCGGAGATGATTGTCGTCATGGCTTATGGCCAATTTGTTCCCCCAGTCCTGCTTAATATTCCCCGTCTGGGCTGGGTTAATGTGCATGGTTCATTATTACCTAAATATCGTGGCGCGGGTATATTAACAGCTCCAATAATTAACGGAGATAGGGAAACTGGTATTTCTCTTATTCAATTAACCAAGAAATTAGATGCTGGCCCCGTTATTGCTAGACGAGTTATACCCCTGTCCCCTACTGAAACTAATGAGAGTTTAGCTACTAAAATAGCTAATGAGGCAGCTCTAATGTTGCCTGACACTTTATATCAATACGCCCAGGGCCTATTAGTGCCCAAAGAGCAAGATGATAGCCAGGCTACTTATGTGGGGCTGGTTAGACCCCAAGACGCCAGAATTGATTGGCGTAAATCAGCCCAGGAAATAGAAAGATTGATTAGGGCGATGCAGCCTAAACCAGGAGCATGGACTATGTGGGACGGTCAACGATTGAAAATTATAGCTAGTCAGGTAGCCGACTCAGCTGGGTTTAAACCAGGACGCGTGGAATATGTTAATAATCAATTATTAGTTGGTACTGGTCAGGGTAATTTAATTGTTAATAAATTGCAATTAGCCGGTCGGTCAGTTCTAGGTGGGGCAGAATTTCTAAGAGGCCATCCTACTATTATTGGCGCTTATTTATATTAAGCCGTCTCTGGACAGACTGTTTAGTTTTTGTTATATATAGGTTAGGCCACCATCGTCTAGTGGTTAGGACACATGGTTCTCAGCCATGTAACTGGGGTTCAACTCCCCATGGTGGTACTTATTCTTGACAATCTTTCTTATTTTTTGCTACAATAGGACTATCTTAGCCCATCGGGGCTTTTTTTAGAATTAAGATTATGGAGAAAATCATTGCCTATTTTAAATCTGCTTGGGCGGAAATTAAAAAAGTCAGTTGGCCAACTAAAAAAGAAACCTATAATTATACTTTATTAGTTATTGGCATTAGTTTGGGCACTGCTATTTTTTTGGGTGCTTTAGATGCTTTATTTACTGTTGGTCTTACGGCCATTCTTAAATAATATATTTTTATGGCTAAGCAAACTTTAAATCAAGGCCGTCGCTGGTATGTGTTGCATACCTATTCGGGCTATGAAGAAAACGTAGCCCAGAATATTAAGCAGCGGATTGAGTCAATGGACATGGAAGATAAAATTTTTAATGTCATGATTCCTACTGAAAAGAAGATAAAGATTGTTAATGGTAAACGTAAGGTTTATGAAGAAAAGATTTTCCCCGGTTATATTTTAGTGGAAATGATTGTCACTGATGATTCATGGTATGCTATCCGTAACACTCCAAACGTTACTGGTTTTGTAGGAACTGGCACTGTACCCACTCCAATTGATGAAGCAGAAATTAAAGAACTGCAAAAGCGGATGGGCTTAGATGAGCCTAAGTTTAAAATTGATGTTTCAGTTGGATCGCCGGTAAGAATTATTGATGGTCCGTTTAAGAATTTAGAGGGTAAGGTGACCGAAATTGATGAAAATCGTGGTAAGGTAAAAATATTAATTTCTATGTTCGGTCGCGAAACTCCGGTAGAACTAGATTTTTTGCAAATAACTAAAATTTAAGTATTATATGGCTAAAAAAATTCTTACCCAAATAAAGTTACAAATCAAAGGTGGGCAAGCCAATCCGGCTCCACCAGTTGGTCCAGCCCTGGGGCAATATGGAGTAAATATTGGTGATTTTTGTAGTAAATTTAATGAAGCAACTCGCGATAGAATGGGAGAAGTAGTACCAGTAGTTATTACGGTTTATGCTGACCGCAGTTTTGATTTTATCACTAAGACGGCGCCAGCCGCTGAATTGCTTAAACAAGCGGCGCAAGTTAATAAAGGTTCCGGTCAGCCCCTTAAAGAAAAAATTGGCAGTATTACTACTGCTCAGTTGCGAGATATTGCTGAAAAGAAATTGTCCGATTTAAATGCTCGAGACATTGAGGCAGCCATGAAGATTATTGCCGGTACGGCTCGCCAAATGGGTATAGAAATTAAAGATTAAATAATAAATCGTGGGAGCTATTTATCCAGTAGCGTTCTACACCACAATTATATGGTTAAAAAAAGACAAAAAAACATAAAGCCCGCCAAAAAGGGTAAAGCTCAAGTAGCAATGCGTCAATTAGTAGATAAATCCAAGGCTTATTCTTTGAATGAGGCTTTAGAATTAGCAAAAAAGACGAGCACAGTTAAGTTTGACGCCTCCGTTGAGGTTCACATTCGGCTAGGCATTGATCCCCGCAAGGGTGACCAACAAATTCGTGGAGCCGTTAGCTTACCTCACGGTAGCGGCAAGACGGTAAAAGTAGCGGCCTTTGTTAGCCCTGATAATGAAGCCGCCGTTAAAGCAGCTGGAGCCGATATTGTGGGCGGTGAAGATTTAATTGCTGAGATTCGACGTACTGAGAAAACAGATTTTCAAGTAGCAGTAGCTGAACCAGCAATGATGAAGAACCTAGCGGTTATTGCTAAAGTTTTAGGGACTAGAGGTTTGATGCCTTCACCTAAAAATGAGACGGTAACTACTGATCCAGCTAAAGCCGTAGCCGAGCTTAAGAAAGGCAAAGTTAGTTTTAAGAATGATGATACCGCCAATATCCATGTAGCTATTGGCAAGGTTTCATTTTCAGTAGAAGATTTAGCAGAAAATTTTCAGGCCTTATTAGAAGTTATTAAAAAAAGTAAACCGGCCACAGCTAAGGGAACATATATTAAAGGAATTACTATTTGCTCTACTATGGGGCCAGGAATTAAAGTAGCCTTAACTTCGTAGTTAGATAATATAAAAATAACAGACATTTTATGGACTGTTATTTTTTATTAACCGGTAAATCTACTTCTAAAGCTCCAGGGCCACCATATTGTGGTTTAGCGAGATGATGATGGTAGCCGTTTTCTTCAAGCCATTTAATTGTAAAAGGTTTAATGACTCCTTGACCGTCGGGTGAATGCCAACCCTGACCAGTGATAATTAATAATTTAACCCCCCCGCCCTGTTTTAGCCAATAATTAAAGAAGTGGATCAATTCCTCCTCAGCTTCACGGCGGCTGCAGCCATGTAAATCTAAAGTGGCTATTGGTTGACGTAGGTATTTATTAACTTGGCGGTGGATAGCTTTACGTTTCATCATAATAGATGATTATACCAAGTTTTTTAACTTGCGCAAAGCTTAAATAATCTGTACAATAATAAAAAATATATTATGCCTAGTAGACCCTCCAAGATTGAATATTATATGAAAATTGCTGGCGAAGTAGCCAGTCGTTCAACATGCTATCGGGCTAAACATGGGGCAATTATTGTTAAAGATGACCAAATTATCTCTACTGGTTATTTAGGAGCACCCCGTAAGACCAGTGATTGCTGGGAACGCGGTCAGTGTTTGCGTGAGTTATTAAACATTCCCCATGGCCAGCGGTATGAACTTTGTCGCAGTGTTCATGCCGAACAAAATGCCATTATTAATGCCGCTCGTGCCGGGGTTAGTTTATTGGGCTCAACAATGTATCTCTATTCTACAGTCATTCGTGATGGACAGGAACAGCCGCAAGACGCTTATCCTTGTTTTCTGTGTAAAAAGATGATTATTAATGCTGGCTTAACGCAATTGGTGAGTCGCCAAGCTGATGGCTGTTTTAAGGTTTATGAAGTCAGTGAATGGGTTAAGGATTGGCAGGAGCGGGATATGATTGATGATACCGAACAATATGGCTTAACCATTAATAAGCAATAACAGGTTTATTTAATTATAAAGATAAAACAATTATGGATGACAAGTTGATTATTGGTCTTACTGGACAACTAGCAGCTGGCAAGACAACGGTGGCTAAATATCTAGCCGATAAATATCAAGGTAAGGTTTATGGTTTTTCAGGACCGCTTAGAGACATTGCCGATCGTTTAACCTTACCCCAAACCAGAGAGAATCTAGCCAATTTATCTTCTATTCTGCGCCGTCAATTTGGTCAGGATATTATTTTAAGGGCTATTAAGCGCGATGTCGCCACTGATCCTTGTCGGTTTATTATTTTAGAGGGAATGCGTCGTTATGGTGATTTTTTAGCTTTTAAGGAATTACCCAATTTTCATTTAGTGGCAGTGGTGGCAGAGCAACGCTTGCGGTATGAGAGGATGATAAAACGCAATCAAAATCCTGACGATGCTAGTAAAACCTGGGAACAATTTCAGCTTGATGAACAAGGTGAGGCGGAGCAAGATATACCTAAAGCTATTGCTGAAGCAGAGTTTATTATAGATAATAGTGATGGACTGGCATCGTTATATCAGCAAGCAGACAATATTTACCAAAAATTAATAAATTATTAGTTAATATGTCCGGCAAGTTTATTGTTTTATATGGTATTAATAATTTAGGCAAGACTACCCAGGCTAAATTATTGGTTAATCGCTTACAAGCAGCTGGCTATTCAGCTAGCTATTTAAAATATCCGTTATATGAACTAGCGCCTAGTGGCTTATTGCTTAATGATTATTTGCGAGCTGGAAATCCGTGGCAGTTATCCCCGCGGGAAGCCCAAATTATTTATGCTCTTAACCGTTTTCAGTATCAAGGGGAGCTGGATAGGCAGCTTGCCGCTGGCCAATGGATTGTGGCCGAAGATTATGTTGGCACTGGTTTGTCTTGGGGTTGGGGCGCTGGAGTTGATCTAGATTTTTTAGAACTCATTAATCAAGGGCTGCGTCAGCCAGATTTAGCTTTATGGCTCGATGGCGAAAGATTTAGTAGTGGTATTGAAGCCCACCACAAACATGAAGGTGATGAAGAATTAACAGCTAAAGTACGTAATTGCCATCGTGAGCTAGCTAAACGCTATGGTTGGCTTAGGTTTGAGGCTAACCAAAGCATAGAGGCTCTAAATGATGAATTATGGCAAGCGGTTAAAACTTTATTATTATGAAAGATTTGCTACCAATCATTGGTTTAGAAATTCATATTGAACTCAAGACTCAAAGCAAAATGTTTTGTCGTTGTGATAATAACGCTACCGGCAAAAAAGCTAATACTGTAGTTTGCCCTATCTGTCTAGGGCATCCTGGTACTCTACCCAGCCTTAATAAACAATCAGTTCATTACGGTCTTCTTTTAGCGCAAGCCTTAAATTTTAAAATTAATCAGGTATCCTTTTTTGCTCGTAAAAATTATTTTTATCCTGATCTGCCAAAGGGCTACCAGATAACTCAATCCGACACTCCCCTGGGGTCTCAGGGCTATCTGACTATTAATGGTCATCAAATTGCTATTGAGAGATTACATTTAGAAGAAGATACGGGAAAATTAATTCATGAGGCTAACTCCAATCATAGTTTGGTTGATTATAATCGGGCTGGCACTCCCTTAATTGAGTTGGTAACTTATCCCATTATTACTTCAGCCGTAGAGGCGTGTCGTTTTTGTCAAGAATTACAGAAAATTTTACGTTATCTTAATATTTCTAATGCTAATATGGAACAGGGCGAGATGCGCTTGGAAGCCAATATTAGTCTACAGAAAAAGGATGCATTTGATTTTGTTGGTCCCACCTTAAAAGTAAGACCAGGCCATCAGTTAAATCATAAGGTGGAAGTAAAGAATCTTAATTCTTTTAAAGCTTTAGAACGGGCTATTAATTATGAAATTGAACGACAAAGGCAAATTTTAGATAATGGAGCAATGGTAGTTGCGGAAACGCGTGGCTGGGATGAAACCAAGAATGTCACTGTGTCCCAGCGCCGTAAAGAAACTGCCACTGAATATCGGTATTTTAGTGAACCCGATTTGCCCCCTCTTTATATTGATGATGCTTGGTTGTTAGAAATAAAGCAGGAACTAGACAAAATAGAACTACCCGGGGCAAAGGCCGAGCGTTGGCAAAAAGACTACGGCTGGTCAGCAGATCAAGCTGACTTATTATCTACCTATTCCGGTTCAGCAGCCTATAGCGATGAGCTACTAACTATTATTCATCAAGCCAATCCAGAAAATTATCAAGAGATAGCGCGTTTAGCTGGTAATTGGCTGACCAGTGAAGTCTTAAAATATTGTTCTCTCAAAGATTTATCTTCCAACCCCATTACCCCTCGTCATTTAGCTGATTTAAGCATGGCTTTAGCTAATAAAACCATTACCTCAACCAACGGACAGGTGGTTTTACAGAAAATAGTAGAAAACAATAAATTGTCGGTGGCAGAAATAGTTGACCAATTAGACTTAAAACAAGTAGATGATAGTCAAGAAATTATTCAATTAGCTCGAGAAATTATAGCTCAATATCCTGAGCAAGTAGCAGCTTACCGGGCTGGTAAGCTAGCCTTGTTGCAATTTTTTATTGGCCAGATTATGCGTCGCAGTAAGGGCAAGGCCAATCCTGAATTGGCCAGAGAAATATTAGAAAAAGAGTTGAAGAATTAATGGGTCCTAAATATTATAAAAATTGATCTATAAGAGATTCTGCTTCTTGCAGTGGATTATTTACGTCAAGCCAGTGAATTTCTCTCCCCTGTTTTTCCCAACGTTTAAACCAGGTTTTTTGACGCTTGGCAAATTGACGGATAGCGATATATAGCTGTTCTACCATTTGATCATAATCTAATTGTTCTCTAAGATAACGGCTAATAAAACGATATTCTAAACCAAAGGATTCCAGGCGGCGCCAGTCTACTCCCTGTTCATGCAGGCGGTAGACCTCCTCAATCATGGCTTCATTTTCTAAACGTTCAATTAGGCGGTCATAAATTCGCTGCTCTAATATTTCCATTGGATAATCTATACCGAGTATTAGCCAATTAATTATACTGTGGCTATTTTTATGGGGCAGCGAATTGGTGGGTTTATTTAGAATAATTTCTAAATAACGGATTAATCTTCGATGGTTATGGCGGTCGCTATTATTTAATTTACTGGCTAGGGCTGGAGCTAAATTGTTTAATTTTTGATAAAGCTCCTGAACTGATAATTTTTCTAAGTCTTGGCGCAGGGCTGTATTAGGTTTCGCTGGACTAAACTCATAGTTATCAATAAGGGCTTGTAAATAAAGACCGCTGCCGCCAGCCACAATTGGCAAATGTCCTTGAGCTAAAATACTATTTAAAGCTTGACGGGCTAGTCGTTGATAATTTGCTACATCAAAATTTTCTGTGGGTTCAACAACATCAATTAAATGATAAGGAACAGGATGACCGTTATTATAATAGTCATCTAGATCTTTACCTGTGCCAATATCCATTCCTTTATATACTTGACGGCTATCCGCGCCAATAATTTCTCCCTGATACTTATGAGCTAGGGCAATAGCTAATTTAGTCTTACCGGCAGCTGTTGGCCCAACTACCGCTATCGCTTTATCAATATTATCAGTCATAAAGTTAAATTATAAAAATCGACCAGCTAGACTAAAACTTCTTGCGTTGGTTATTTGGACAGGATAGCGAGAGCCTAAATTATAATTTTCATTTTTTGGTGAAGTTATTAAAATTTGTAGTCCATGATCGGTATGACCAAAATAGCAGTTTCCTCTTTTTTCTTCTAATAAAACTGTTACTTTTTGACCAACTTGCTTTTTACGGTTTTGAAGACTCCCCGCTTTTACTATTTTATCTAATTTTTGTTCTCGTTCTTTTTTAATGTTGGCTGGCACATCATCTATCATTGTTGCCGCCACGGTTCCGGGCCGCGGGCTATATCTAGCAGAATAGACTTGATCAAATTTTAAATCTTTTACTACTTTGATAGTGTCCTCAAAATCCCGGTTACTTTCTCCGGGAAAACCAACAATAATATCTGTAGTTAGAACAACATCCGGCCATTGTCGGCGCACTTTATCAATGAGCTCTCGATAATGCTCAATAGTATAGCCACGGTTCATTGTTGTTAATATTTTGTTGCTTCCCGACTGAACCGGCAAATGAAGGTGATGAATTAAATTATGGCTATGTCCTAAAAAATTAATTAGACGGTCGCTCATATCTTTGGGGTGGCTCGTAGCAAAACGTAGCCAGTAATCTCCTAAATTATCTAATTTTTCTAAAAGGCCAGTAAAGTCTAGACCGCTTACTTGATCTTTATAGCTATTAACATTTTGGGCAATGATGGTTATCTCTTGATAACCTTTATTTAATAATTGTTGAATTTCAATAATAATATCTTCGGCTGGCCGATATATTTCTCGGCCTCGAGCATAAGGGACAACGCAGTAACTACAAAAATTATTACATCCATTACCAATAGGGACAAAGGCACTAATCTTTGACTGATAATCTGGGATTATATCTAGGTAATTTTGTCCTGATTGTGTGCTACCTAAATAATTAGAGGCTAAAATTTGCTCTAACCCCTTTAAGTCATTAATGCTAAACCAGTAATTGACCTTGTTTTTTAATTTAGCCTTAATGTCTTGACGATAAACAAGGCAACCAGTGATGGCTATGGCGGCCCCGGGATTGTCTTTTTTGACTTGATTAATTAATCCATAAATACGATCCTCGGCGCTTTGACGGACGCCGCAGGTTACTAAAATTACCAAGTCAGCTTGGCAATGATTATTTACTCTGCGCCATCCTAGTTCATTAAGACGGCTAGCTAAACGTTCGCCATCGCTTTGGTTCATGGCGCAGCCAATAGTAATAAGATGATATTTCTTGGCCATTTACTTAGTCTAATTTTTCTAAAGCTTCTTTTTGCTCTTTAGTGAGCTTAGTGGGGGTTGTAACTTTTACTTCAATTAAATGATTGCCCCGGCCATAGCCACGCAATTTAGGTACCCCCTTGCCTCGAAGAATGATGACTTGGCCGCTTTGCGTACCAGGAGGTATCTTAAGTAGAGCTGGACCATCTACTGTTTCAATTTTTATTTTATCCCCCAAGGCAGCTTGACGAAAAGAGATATTGGCGGTTGAGGTAATATCGTCGCCCTCTCTTTTAAGGCGGGGATGTGGTTGAACTTTAACCTTAACATAAAGATCGCCGTTTGGCCCACCCCTAAGACCAGCCTCACCTTGGCCAGCAAATTTAATAGTTTGTCCATTAGATACCCCAGCGGGTATTTTAATAGTTAGAGATTGTTTCCTTAAAATACGACCCTCGCCATGGCACTGAGAACAAGGTTGAGAAATAATTGATCCTTCCCCCTCACAGGTGGGGCAGACTATTTGACTATTAATATTGCCAAGCATTGTTCTTTGTAGACGATTAATAAATCCCCGCCCTCCACAATCAGGACAAGTTTTAGCTGAGGTGCCTGCTTGACTGCCCTTACCCTGGCAAGCAGGACAGGTAACTAATTTTTCAAAAGTAAGAACATGCTCTCCGCCAAAAACAGCAGTTAGAAAATCTGTTTTAATGCTGATTTCTAAATCACGGCCCTGATTATTGGTTTTGCGATTGGGGCGGTTATTTCTAAAGCCAAATAAATCACCAAATACATCACCAAAGTCACCAAAATTAATATCAAATCCATTGTTTTCGCCGCCACGATAAAATTGGCTAAAATCAAAACCACCCATATTGCCCGGCCCGGTTTGGTTGGTCCAAAAATCAGCATTGCCAAAACGATCATATTGGGCTCGTTTATCTTTGTCGCCTAAAATTTGGTAAGCTTCATTAACTTCTTTAAATTTAGCTTCATTGCCGCTAGCCTTGTCAGGATGATATTGATGTGCCAGTTTATGAAAGGCTTTTTTAATTTCTTCCGCAGAAGCGGTTTTAGGCACTCCTAAAATTTGGTAATAATCTTTAGCCATAAATTATCTTGCTTAATAAGCAGCCCGAAGCCACCCTGGCCTCAGGCTGCCTAAAAGAAGATAAAAATTTATTGATTTTCTTCAATTTCTCCCTCCACTGGTCCACTATTGGGATTATCCCCGCCGTGGTTATCATCAGGGCCAGAATTAGCATCGGGATTAGCGCCAGCCGACTGCTGATACATTGAAGCGCCAATAGTTTGCGCCAGTTGATTAATTTCTGTCATTTGTTGGCGTAAATTTTCTAAATCATCACCTTCTTTAGCTTTCTTTAACTCGGCCAGTTTAGCTTCTAGTTGGGCTTTATCTTCAGCTTTCATTTTATCCCCTGATTCTTTTAATAATTTTTCTAACTGGAAAATAACACTATCGGCCTGATTTTTAAGTTCAGCCGCTTCTTTTTTCTTTTGGTCTTCAGCGGCATGCTGTTCGGCCTCTTGGCGCAGCTTTTCAATTTCTTCCTTGCTTAGGCCAGATGAAGCAGTAATAGTAATTTTTTGCTCTTTGCCCGAAGCCTTATCTTGAGCTTTAACATTTAAAATACCATTAGCATCGATATCAAAAGTAACTTCAATCTGGGGAATTCCGCGGGGTGCTGGTGGAATACCGTCTAAAATAAAACGTCCTAGTGATTTATTATCAGCGGCCATGGGCCGTTCACCCTGTACCACATGAATTTCTACACTAGTTTGTCCGTCAGCGGCAGTAGAAAAAATCTGACTTTTAGAGGTGGGAATAGTGGTATTACGCTCAATAAGAGGAGTAGCTACTCCACCGAGAGTCTCAATGCCCAGAGTAAGTGGAGTTACATCAAGAAGCAACACATCTTTAACGTCTCCCTGTAGTACGCCAGCTTGGACTGCCGCCCCTAAAGCCACCACCTCGTCAGGGTTAACGCTTAAATTGGGCTCTTTGCCAAAGAATTCTTTCACTTTAGCCTGTACTATGGGCATACGGGTCATACCCCCCACTAGAATAACTTCTTCAATATCGCCCACTTTATAGCCGGCATCAGCTAAGGCTTTCTTACAAGGTTCAATGGTTTGCTCTACTAAGTCGCCAATTAAATTTTCTAATTGGGCCCTAGTAATTTTCATTACTAGATGCTTAGGCCCATTAGCATCGGTGGTAATAAATGGTTGATTAATCTCTGTTTCTGTCAAGGTAGATAATTCAATTTTAGCTTTTTCTGCCGCTTCTTTAATTCTTTGAAGAGCTAAGGTGTCTTTAGATAAATCAATCCCTTGGTCTTTTTTAAATTCATCAATAATCCAGGCAATAATTCGCTGGTCAAAATCTTCACCCCCCAAATGGGTATTGCCGTTAGTTGCCTTTACTTCCACAGTATCTTCAGAGATATCTAGAATGGAGATATCAAAAGTGCCACCACCCAAATCATAAACTGCTATTTGTTGTCCTTTTTTCTTGTCAAAACCATAGGCTAAAGCTGCAGCCGTAGGTTCATTAATAATCCGTTTAACTTCTAGTCCAGCAATCTTTCCAGCATCTTTAGTGGCTTGACGTTGGGAATCATCAAAATAAGCCGGGACAGTAATTACCGCCTCTGTTACTTTTTCGCCTAAACGAGCTTCAGCATCCGCTTTTAACTTAGAGAGAATCATGGCTGAAATTTCTTGTGGCGTATAATATTTATCCTGCATTTTCACCTTAATACCGTCACCAGCCTGTTCTATGGTATAAGGTAAGCTTTTAATATC
>MTKZ01125506.1_pt1 | contig 15212 bp, 14 predicted proteins | sample 1042781 | NCBI WGS metagenome assembly MTKZ01 (sample SAMN06212207, study PRJNA360539) | anaerobic digester metagenome | biome: Wastewater treatment plant; material: sludge; isolation source: anaerobic digester fed with sludge from wastewater treatment plant | place: Denmark: WWTP Viborg ...
GGCTATCATCTTAAAAGCCTGTTGAACGAGCGGGGCTTGCTCAGGGTTATGGATTAGGCTAGGGAGACTCTTCGACCTAGTGCAGGAATAACCTAATGGGGGAGGGAAGCACCAGCGACCCTTTCCTTTTAAAGCCTCAATAAGACCTGCCTTCGTTCTGGCTGCCCTGACATCATTATCGTATTGACAGAAACTGGCAATAATGCCTTCAAGGAGTTTCCCTTCACTTGAATCATCTATCATAAACTCGGTGACGGAACGAAGGGTGATATCCCATCTTTTTAACATAGCTCTAACAAAATGATGGTCGGAGTTCTGGCGGGCGAATCTGTTGAGGCTATAGACCACAACAAACCCTACCTGCTTTCTATGGGTTTCGCAGTATTGAAGCATCTGCTGAAATACTGGTCTGTTAGCGGTGCGAGCCGATTCCGCAAGCTCTATGAAAACCTTTTTCACTTCCATGCCATTCTTTGAGCAGTATTCCAGGCAGGCTTTCCTCTGGGTGGATATGCTTTCGTTATTAAGTTGCTTCTCGCAGGATATTCGTGCGTAGATGATTGCGGCGGTCTTCTTTTCCATTGGTTCCTTCCTTAAACTGTTCGTGCTTGGGCACATCTGAAATCACCTCCGGTCCATAATATCGGGTTTTAGTGCTCATTTTTCAAGTACAGGGGAGCTTCTTTACAAAGGGTCGGTAAGCTCGATGGTATAATTAACCTTCAAGAGAGGGCGTTATGAAGGTTATCTTTTCCCGTAAAGGGTTTGACTCCTCGTTCGGTGAGAAGCCTAGCCCAATATTCCCAGATGGAAGAATGGTATCGCTTCCAATACCCGAAGAAATGATTTTACCAATACGTTTTAATTGTATTCGCTGGCAAGAGTACAACATTGGGACACTTGTATCCGGACTACCGGGAGGTAAAAACGAATGCTCTGACCCTGCTCATTTAGACCCTGACCTACGACAAGATGCCATAAAAAGGGTAAATACGAAGGGGTGGAGACCTTGTTTCGGGCAGGAAGGTTCAGCTCAGGGACATCTTCATGGAAAAGACGTTGGGAAAGATGCACTGTTCCTCTTTTTTGGCTTGTTTCAAGAAGTCGAGCAATCAAATGGAAGATGGTGCTACAAGAAAACGCCTTTGCATGTTCTTTGGGGCTGGTTGCTGGTAGATAAGGTTCTGGGAGCTGAGACGCTAAAGAATTCACCTCCGCCTTGGGCAAAGGAACATCCTCACGTCGTATTAGCTAAAGAACTGAAAAAAAACAATACGCTTTACATTGCAACCGAAACCTTAGCTTCATTGGGTTTTCCGAACAAAGAAGGTGGAGGAGTCTTTAAGAAATTCAAGCCCTCCTTACAGCTCACTGCTCCCGGAAGAACTACTAGAATGTGGAAACTACCTAGATGGTTCTATCCCAAAAACTCTGAGCAAGCTTTATCTTACCACCCCAACATTGATAAAAGTTGGGAAAAATATGAAGACCACGTGATTCTTAAGAGTGCCGCTCCCGGGCAGGAATTTGTGTTGGACAGCAAGTATTATCCTGAGCTTGAGAAATGGGTTATAGACCTGTTTTCGGGAGAATAACTTGAGAATAAAGGAAGCCCCCCTCAAAAAAGCCTGAAGAGGACAGTCTCAAGGAGGGCTGTGGCTAAGGGTTCCTCTCGGAGTTCGTGTTAGTCCAATCGGAATTTACCTCTCCACGATTCAGGGGAAATAGCTCCCGCATCTATTAAAACAAGTAGAGATTATTTTTCAGTATCGCCGGGAAAACAGAAAGGCATGGGGAGCACAATAGAGACGCCCCCCACAAGGTGCCAGGAGTAGTTAGTTGTCATTTTTTTCCAGTGAGTTCTCATGGTTCTGTCGGAAGTCGTCAAAGCTTTTCATCCTTACGGCACGTGCAACATCAACAAAGCCATAAATAGGCTTTTTCATGAAACAATCCAAATAGGAGTCATTATTATCTTCTTCCACGACACCGAGACAGATTCCCAAATCGTTCAATTCGTCAATAACAAATTCATATTCCTCCAAAGAATGAAAAGCGTTATGAAGTTTATAAATAACGAGAGCCACAATTTCTTCTTCGCTATTTTTGCAGAATTTTAGGAGGTCCTTCCACGCTTCTTTGTAACACACAGGCTCATAATCCATACCTACTTTGAATACTTTAAGAACATTCTCATCCCTGGCTTGACAATTCTCTTCACATGCTTTTACTTCTTCATCCATTGTCAAGTGAGAATCTCTTTGTTTTGAACTGTATCTGGCAAGAACAACTACATTGTCTTTTTTTCCAGATTTCCTTTTCATTTCACTTCTCCTGTTCTTTCTTTCAAAAAGTTTTCATTTACGCTTCTAGCCAATCCTTTAAACCAACTTTGCCAATCAACTTGAGTCCATCTGCCACCTCCGTCGGGGTTGATTCCATTTTCTTAAATCACAACCCTCTACCTCTTAAAACAAATACACAATAAAATTTTCAATAATTGGTTCGGAGGCAGGAGAGAGAGCAGGTGGTATAATTAACCTTCAAGCGAGGATGAATGGGTCAGAATCCTATAAAGAAGGGCTTAAAACGGGTTTTCAAGAGGGACAACAGCCATGATTGAACCGGGCAAAATCCTTTCTATCCTCGCCAAAGAACGACCTGTCTTTCACTCGGAAGCAGACTTTCAACATGCTTTCGCTTGGGTAATTCATAAAGAGTTTCCAGGAGCCTCTGTTCGCCTTGAACTACCTCTCCAGATTAAAGACCAGTCCCTTCATATTGATATCTGGGTTGTTTTAAAGGGAAATATTATAGGCTTTGAGCTGAAGTATCTTACCCGAAAGTTGTCCAAAGAAATCAGCGGGGAGCTTTTTCAATTGAAGAACCAGTCAGCTCAGGACATCAGGCGGTATGATTTTATTAAGGACATCAAACGCCTTGAAGACATAGCGGTGGAGCGGAAGAACTTTACCGGCTATGCTATTATGCTTACGAACGACAGCTCTTACTGGTCGGAACCTTCAATCCAAGGCACAATAGACTGCAAATTCAGGCTCCAGGAGGGTCGGGTATTGGAAGGCAAGCTGGCTTGGGGTAAAGAAGCCTCCGAGGGTACAACCAAGGGACGGGAACAAGCACTTGTCCTGAATGGCAGGTATGGAGTTCAATGGCAGGACTACTCCCCGGAGGGATTCGGGAGCTTGACGGTGAGGGTGGGAAAAGGTCGATAGGAGGCGTTTATGCTTTGGAAAATTTTTGTAAGATATCCTCATGGTAAAAAAGATTGGGCAAGTGAATGTTACTCCCTCGGGATTGTTGCATTAGGCTGGAGCAAGATTGGGGATATCTCAAAAGTTGAATATAGAATCGAAGTAGAAGAACTTCTTTCTAAGAAAATTGATTACCGGTCGGAGCCGAAGCGAAAACTGATTAACAATAGTTCATCACTCTATAGTTTTGCCAAGGAGGTTCAAGTTGGCGATTTAATAATCATGCCTGATTCGCATGGAAAGTGCTTTTATATCGGGGAAGTAGAATCTAATTACTATTTCCAAAGCAATAAAAGAAAAGAAGATTCATGCCCATTCCTCCATAGAAGAAAAGTTAAATGGATTAAAGGGTTTTCAAAGTCAGAGGTTACAGTTTTGTTAGGCACTTACTTTGGGGCACCAGGGTCGGTTTCCAGGGTTAGTGCTGATGAAAATAAGTTTCGGCGTTTTATCAAAGCAAAGCGAAGAAAAGTAAATGTACGTGTGCCAGCAAATAGTGGGAAGCCTGATGCAATATGGGGTAGAACTGCTGAGCTAAGAGCCCTTGAATTACTAGGTGATAAAGCCGAGGATGTAGCAAATCTATGCCTTGGGTGGGATATTAGCCTTGGAGATAGAAAATACGAGGTTAAAGGAAGGCATTCCAAAAAGGGCATAATCAGGCTGACTCAAAGAGAATACAATATGGCAAAAAAATACAAGAAGAATTATATCCTGCTGGTCTTTACTGCACCTACTGAAAAGGAACTTAAGAAATCTTATCCCGAGGAGATTCCTGACCCGGCAGATACTCGATTGTGGGATGAGAAAACCATAAAGGAATACCGATTATTTGAGGAATAGAAACTATTCTTTGAAAGAAATGGTTGTCTGAGCTTAAGGGATTTGAACTGATACGGTATCCCCTTCCAGAGTGATTCCTCTTTGGTCAAGCATCTCGGCGTAGATTTCAATAATCCTTTCAGCAACCTCTAGGAAGACGGCAAAGGCTTTCCTAATGCTGTTCTCCATATCGCCAATGCTGTATTGTGGCTCATCACCCCCGCCAATCCCAGTAGTTAAAGAACCATCCTCAGATTGTGTCCATCTGTTCTTTCTCGTGTAAATGAGCCCCAAGCCTTCAACCGTGGGAGGTTGGTTGTGGATAGTGTCCGTTCTGATTCTAATTGTTTCGTCCCAGTCCTTGCTTTCTTTAAGCTTTAGAACGGCGTGGGTCACAGGTGAATCCTTTTGGTTTTCCATAAGATATTTTCCTACGATTATTTGTTGGCTAGTCTTAGCTTTTCTGAACTTCTTAAGGTCTTCATCGGTCAAATCCAACATGTAAATTATCCCGTTCGCTAGGTGCTCAGCCGCAGAATAAAGCCTTATTGCAGCATCGGTCAGGTAGAAAGTCTCCATCCAAATAGCAGTTTCTGGCAAAGGCTCCGGGCGTCTCTCGCAATACCATATCTTATTGGATAGGGCTTCGCTTAAGGCGTATCCCACATCAGCCGAAGTGGAAATTGTATCCGAAAAGCACACGGCAGCTATTGGGAAATTGCTTGTTGGAGGTATTCTGAAAGAGGTGGTGATAACTCCGGGATTGAGCAATCGTTGATGTTTTCTCAACCTTCCTAAATCTGGTAATTCCTTCATTATTCTTTCAGCATCTTCGTTTTCCAACTTGAATCCGCTCATCTCAGCCTCACCTCCTAACGCTTTCAGGCACTTCCATATTATACCCTCTCGGCTTAACCCTGTTCCTATGCTCTTGACCTGTAGCCTGTTTTGACACGGTGAGGGTGCTATAATAATCTTTCAGGTGAGGGCAAATGGCAGTTGAATCCTACATAGAACAGCTTAAAACGAGGTTCAAGGCGGGCATTTCTACCGAGCACAGCTACCGGGGTGACCTCCAGAACTTCCTCCAGGAACTCTGCCCAGACCTCCTTGTTACCAACGAGCCTTCCCATATCTCCTGTGGTGCCCCCGACTATATCCTGACCAAGAGAGGCATTCCGGTTGGCTATATCGAAGCCAAAGACCTCGGAGCCAATCTGGACGACAAGGCTTACAAGGAGCAGTTTGACCGGTACAAGACCTCCCTCCCCAACCTGATAATAACGAACTACTTAGAATTTCGCCTCTTTCGGAATGGGGAGCTTACGACCTCGGTATCTATCGGCAGGGTGGACGGCACTAAGGTCTTGGAGCTTCCTGCCAATTACGAGGGCTTCACGGGCTTTATAAAGGATTTTGGCACCCATGTCAGCCAGACCATCCGCTCGGCAGAAAAGCTTTCAAAGATGATGGCGGGGAAGGCTCGGCTCCTTGCATCGGTCATTGAGAAAGCCCTGTCGGAAGACGAAAGCACCGCTAAAAAGGATTATATTAGGGAAAATCAAAGCCTCCACGACCAGTTTCAGGTGTTCAAAAAGGTCTTGCTTCACGACCTTACCATCAAGGAATTTTCCGATATCTACGCCCAAACGATAGCTTACGGGATGTTTGCGGCTCGCCTCCATGACCCCACACTGGAAACTTTTACCAGGCACGAGGCTGCGGAGCTTATCCCCCAAACCAACCCTTTCTTAAGAAAGCTGTTCCAGTCTATCGCCGGGTATGACCTTGACAGTAGAATAGCTTGGATAATTGACGACCTTGCCGATGTGTTCAGGGCTAGCGATGTGGCGTCCATACTCAAAAACTTCGGGAAATCCACCAGACAGCACGACCCGATAATCCACTTCTACGAAACCTTCCTCGGAGAATATGACCCCAAGCTTCGTAAGTCCAAAGGGGTCTATTACACGCCAACCCCTGTCGTGAACTTCATCGTTCGGGCTGTTGACGACATCCTTAAGACCGAGTTTGGCTTGAAGGAAGGGATTTCCGATACCAGTAAAGTAAGAATCAAAGTCAAGGCAGACGGGAAAGAGGTAGAGAAAGAGGTTCATAAGGTTCAAATCCTCGACCCCGCCACAGGAACCGGGACATTCCTTGCCGAAACGATAAAGCACATCCACCAGAAGTTCGAGGGGCAGGAAGGCATCTGGAGCAGTTACGTTGACCAGCACCTTATCCCTCGGTTGAACGGCTTTGAAATCCTGATGGCGAGCTACGCTATGGCTCACCTCAAGTTAGACCTCCTGCTGGCAGAAACAGGCTACAAGAAAGGGAATGACCAACGATTCAACATCTTCCTGACAAATTCCCTAGAAGAATCCCACCCGGATGCTGATACTCTATTCACAAACTGGTTAAGCATAGAAGCCAACGAAGCCAACAAAGTAAAGAAAGAAACTCCTGTGATGGTAGTAATAGGGAACCCGCCTTATTCAATCAGCTCAAGCAACAAGGGGAAATGGATTCAAGACTTGATTGCCGATTACAAGAAAGACCTCAACGAAAAGAAGCTCAACTTGGACGATGATTACATCAAATTCATTAGATTTGGAGAATACCTTATCGAAAAGAACGGAGAGGGAGTCCTGGCTTACATATCCAACAACAGCTTCATTGACGGGATTACCCACCGCCAGATGAGAAAGCATCTTTTGGAAACCTTCGACAAAATCTACATCCTTGACCTGCACGGGAACGCCAAGAAGAAAGAAACCTGTCCTGATGGAAGCAAAGATGAGAATGTTTTTGATATCATGCAAGGGGTTTCTATCAATCTGTTTTTGAAGAAGAAGCTTGATAGTCAGTCCGGAGTCTTTGCCGCTAGGTTTTTTGAAAGATATGGCAAAAGACAGGACAAATATGATTTTCTTTCAAATTCTTCGTGCTCCTCTGTTGAATGGGAAAAGTTAGAACCCTCCTCCCCTAATTTCTTTCTAGTTCCGTCAGCGGAGAGTACTTCTTTTGAGAACGAGCATGAATCCAGCTTCAGCATAAGAACTCTCTTTCCCGTGAACAACAACGGGTTAAAGACTGACAGAGACGCCCTCTTTTTGGATTATGACTCACAGGTATTGGAAAGTCGGATAAAAGAGCTTCTCTCTGGTCAACTCACGTTGGAATTTATAACCAAGTATGGAGTTAAAGATTCAGGGAGCTATAAGATTACATCCATCATTAAAGGGCAGTGCTATCATCCTGAGTATCTTCACCGAGTTCAATACAGACCATTTGATGATAGATGGATTTACTATGACCCATCGATAGTAAGCAGACCAGCTAAACAAGTAATGAAGCATTTCTTTCAGAGAAATAATGTTGGCATTATATTGCCACGACAAGTCCCTGTTTCCGAAAAAAGCGGTGCATTAGTGAACAATTTATTGGCAGGGCATAAGGCATTCAGTGCCTACAACATTAACACCGTCTTCCCCCTCTACCTATACCCGGAAAAGGCTGAAGGCATCCACGGCAAGCAGGAGCGAGAACCGAACCTCAACATGGAAATCGTCAATGCTATCGCCTCAAAGCTAAGATTGACTTTTACCCCGGAGAAGGAACAGACCGAGGGAACCTTTGCCCCGATAGACCTTCTGGACTATATTTACGCCGTCCTCCACTCCCCGACCTACAGAGAGAAATACAAGGAGTTTCTCAAAATAGACTTCCCCAGAGTGCCCTATCCTGAAGGCAAGGAAACCTTCTGGGCTCTTGTGAAGCTGGGGGGAGAACTACGGCAGATACACTTGTTGGAAAGCCTAGAGGTAGAAAAGTTCATTACCTCCTACCCGAAAGACGGCTCCAATCTGGTTGAAAAGCTGAAATACGAAGGCGGGAAGGTATGGATTAACGAAAACCAATACTTCGATAAGGTTCCAGAAGTAGCTTGGAGCTTCTTCATCGGAGGATATCAGCCCGCCCAGAAGTGGCTCAAAGACCGCAAAAGCAGAACCCTATCCTTCGAGGATATCCGCCATTACCAGAAGATTATTGTCGCTCTTACCTTGACGGATAAAGTAATGCAGGAGATTGACAAGACCGCAAAGTTCTAGCGTACTTTCTTTTCCATTCTCCTTTTGTGCCGTTGCTCTCTATCATACTTTCTTTTCACACCAAGCATTATTGGAAATTGAGTGTTCAACATTACCAGTGCCTCTAAGTCCACATCGTTTACAATTAGTGGCTTCTTTAATAGCTGTTTTATGCCAAATCCGGTAGCATTGGAGATACTGAAAGACGGTTGTTTCCGCTGTAAATAAAATTCAGTTGCTAACATGTCAGCGGCTTGAATGGGTGGATTAACATGTGCATCAGCAAATTCTAATGCTATAATCCCCGGGTCTTTTTTTGCTTTATAACTTGCAGTAATAGTGGCAAACGCTTTCTTTATTTGCTTTGCATGGGGAGCCCCTTCGGCAAAGATAAGTCGCAAATGACAATCAGGAAAGTTCTTTTCTGTAATGCTACCCAACCACATCAGACAATGGTAAGCAGCTAGCCCATAAATACCACCGGATACAAGCTTTGAATCTTCACAAAATACGGAATTATATTGTTCTCTAAGTATCCTTACTACCACACCCCCTAAAACATGCTTATTTACTATGGAGCAAAACTGAGCAAAAAGAGCATCACGTCGTATTCGTGATAATTGTCGGTATGAACCCTGTCCATCCAATAATTCTTTGTGATGATACCATGCTAGATTCCATTCTTTAAGGGAGTTACGCCATTCTTCTTCAAAGGTCGCCCATTTGTCCGGCATCGATATAAAGCCTGCAACGCACACCATCTCCGAATCGTCATGAACACCACTCTCGTCAAAGTAGGCAGAAAAGTCTTCCAATATCGACCTCCTTTGATATTGTAGCCGCTCACTCTAAGCTTGTAAAATGTCTTAGCCTGAAGGAAAAAGCAAGGAATGGCGTTGAGCAGGTGGCAATTTGATAGGTCTATCCTCCCTATCGCCCCCCTGGTCTTTAGTCCGGAGCTTTTCGTTCAGCATCCAAAGGCTAGGAACACGCCAATTATTAGGCTCTTCATAGAAACAGTGGCTATACTCGGGAAATGGGCTTCTATCCACGCTCAGCAAAGGTAAGCCAGCTTTGTTTCGGGTGAATAGATTGTAAAAAATGCCATCCGTTCGGTATAAAAATATCCAGTCCCCCATTCCCGGGTTGTGAAGACAAATACCCCGAGGAACAATGCGGTTCTTATTGTAAAAGTGGAAGTAATGAGAAGCTGCTCCACCGCTGAGGCAAACTACAGACAAAAGCCTCGGACCGTGTAGGCGACCATACCCTTCCCAGCTTTTCCTGCGTAAAAGGCAAATGTACGCATTAGAAGCACATTTTGGATTCTCTCTGTGAAGGGTCTTGGCAATCTCAAAAGGAGTGTTCGGGCGTGATGGTTCTCCCCTCGTAATCAATGGAGTCTCTTTCAGCTCGGAAGCTATCTCTTGCCAGACGGAACGCATTTCATCATTTGAAAGAACTTCTACCTTTGCCCGGAAGAAGCAAGAATAACCTCGAAGCTCAAATGGTTTGACCCAGGATTCAATTGCATTATCATCGTAAAGCGAGTCTACTAGGATATACGAGTGAAAAAGCCCGCCCCAATGCTTGATACTACGCCCATCATTAGAACAGCATCCATAGTAGAGGCTGTCCCTAAGAAAAGGTTTTGAGAACAGGTCACGCTTCAAGAACCTCTCGGGGTCTCTTTCAGCTTTCCTCAACCAGGGCGGAATTCTTTGAGTCCTGCGAAGCATATCTTTCCAACGTGATAACTGGATGTCTTGAGGCTGTAATCCTTTGTTTATGGGGGATAGAGATAGCATTTTAGTTCTCCTTTCTCAACTGCCAAAACCAATAGCTTTTTTTGGGCAGGCAAAGTTCTTTTCCATTTTGAGACTTTCCTCTAATGCCAGAGACTTAAACGCTTCGGTATTTTGCTCAAAGCCTTTACCCATAACTGTTTTTCTCATGTGGGCTTTCCTTACAGCATTAAATATGAGCCCACCAGAGAGAGGAATCGTTGAAAGCTCATCAAGGTCTAACCCTGTAATTCCTAATCCATGCCTCTCAAGCTCCTTCTTCCATATTTCTTTGCGGGCAGGGGCTTTAGGTGGCAAGAATTCGATGGTCTCTTCAACACGCCTCCTCAAGGCACTATCCAATATCTCGGGAAAATTGCTCGCCAGAATCACATTGGTATCCCGCTTATCTAGGAGCATCAGCAGAGTATTGACAGAACTATTTTCCCAGGAACGGCTACTCGTAGTTCTCTGCGTGAGTATGGAATCTACTTCGTCCAGAAAGAGAATCGCATCTTGAGCTTTGGCTTGTTCAAAGGCATTCGTAAGTTCCTTCTCGCACTCGGAAACCCATTTAGAGAGAATCTGGCTATAAGAAACGGTAATCAAGGGCTTTTGAATTTCCCCGCTTAGGCACCGTGCACAGTGCGTCTTACCTGTACCGGGTAGTCCGTGAAGCAGTAAACGAAACGTCTGCCCCTTTTTCTTGGCAAAGGCAGCAAGATATTCCAGTTTGAATCGAGTCTCTTCATCATCAACAACGATATCTTTAAGCCTCAAGGTTGAAAGCTCCTTCATCTGCTCCTGTCGTCTGGTTTTCCGTTCACGAGCCTTGACCATGCTACGAACAATTGGCGAAAACCCCTTCTCAGATGTGATTTGACAAGACAAGTATTCCGGAATTTCTTCCTTGACCGCCATATTAAAGACATCAAGAAAAGCCTTTTTGGATAGCACTATTACCTCTGAACCGGTCTCTGGGTCTTCGGCAAGCAACAGATATGAATCGGAAGCTTTTGAATACGCATGGAGCATTACCGCCTCGTCACCCCACCTCTCGACCGGAACACAAAGGAGCTTGAATATTTTTGAAAGGTCGGTAAGGCTCGATATTCTTAGCTTCTCTGCATACCTGTAAGAAAGGATTGAAATGCAAACCAAGGCTACGAGAGGAACGTCGCCAGCTATAAAGGGGAAAATCCGGCGATAGTCTTGGAGAATATGTAGGATGTCCGTTGCAGTGGCTTCCCTTTTTATCTCCTTTTTTTTTATCCGAAACTGGTTCTTGTTGTCTTCAATAAGCCGATAATCTTCCTCGGCACCTGTTGAAGGAATTGTAAGGGAGATGCCGGTCACATTTTGAACCCTCTCATAAGTAGCATCAATTTCCTTCTCTGAGAATAGCTCTGAGTTGTCTATCTGAGAGAGCTTCCGGTCTGCTTGCATTCCCGTGATGAGCCATAATTTCCACTGGGCAACGAGTTCCTTGTCCGGAGGGCTGACCCAAACAAGCTTCTTTTCGTCCAGGCACATCATATTGCTTCCTCGCTTTCTTTCTCCTCAAACCGCCTTAAGACAATTCGCTTCTCTTTTCCGGTGAATACGAATGTGGCTTCATACTGTTGCAGTAGCGATAATCCAAGGATGATAGGGATACGGGAAAAGCTCAACGCTAGTGCCACATCCGAAGGTAGAACGCCAACTTCCAGTTCGACTCTATCCCCGCCGATAACGATTTCTTTACGATATATGGGCGTGGTGAAACGACCTGCCATCGGATGAAAGTCTTCCTGAACACGAATAGGCACAAGACCTTCTACAAGAGAATCAGGCATGTAACTTATCTGAGCACCCAGGTCAGCAAATGCCTTAAAGTCGATACCATCAACGCAAACTGGAATAACAGGCACACGAAGGAATTGGTCAAGCGGTATTTCTACTCCCCCCTTACTTTTCGGGCAATTCTTAAAGATGGTAAGCCTTTCTTCCTTCAAGTTTATGGTGAAGTTGACGGTCTCCAAAAGCCCCATACCCAAAAGCCCATCGAGAGGATATCCTACGTAGTCGCTTATGGTCTTGAGAGAAACTGTTCCTCCGGCTACCCCTCCGGGACGATTGATAGTGCCCCAGGTGGAAGTCGTGAAATTGCCAGCACTATCTTCGCAGCCTGTATCAATAAGGACTAATTTTGAAAAGATATAAGCCACCAGATGATTGTTGATAAGCTCCAATTTAAAGCTTTCGCTCATGGCACACCTCCGCCTTTCTGCCTTGGAAATAGGGCATGGATGGGATAGATTCGGAATATTGTAAGAAATAAATCGCTGATAAGAAGTAATCCAGGCGGGCATTTAAGTCAGAGGAGCTGGCACCAACCTCCTTTTCCGCAAACCCTACAGGCGGGCTTCGGCGGGACCGGACCTTACCATCGAATATTCGTTTTGTCAAGTCACGGAATCATTATCTGGCGGTCCTTTGAGGCAGATAAGGCTATCCCCTAAGAAAGGCTTACTGAATTATTTACCGAGGTTGTTTTAATAGTTTGGAAGGCTTGAAAAAGGCACAACGACCCAAGGAGGAGAAAAAGATGAGAACAGATGCAAGAAATAGCGGAAGCAAAGAGAAGCTAGCACAACCAAGCTCACGACCGGAATCCATATCCATTTTTTTAAAGAAATTGCTTCACCCCTCGGCGTCATTTCAATTCCTTACTTTTTTCTTTAAAAAAAATCAACAAAAAAAACATTCGTCGCTCAATCCAATTCATTTCAAATCACATCACTTTATCAACCTATTAACAACTCCACTTCTTTCTTCTTCACCTCTCAATATATCCAGTCACCTATCTCTTCCTCTACCTTCCTCTTCTTTCTTCCACTCACTCTTTAATAATAAGGTAGGTGTCCTGCAAATGTTGGTTTTAACGAGAACTAATTATGGAAAGCAATTTCAGTCAGAAAAGGAGGTTTTTAGCAATGTTAGAGAGGCTTAGGCTTAATAAACCGAAGTATTTCAAGAAGACAACCCTATTCGCCAAACCTAGGAGACAGTGCTTAAGTGATGGTTTGTTCCCGAACGCCCTAACCTCTTTCATCCACAGCAATTTCAAAAACCGCAGTCAGAGAGAAATAGCTTACATCATTTGCCACTGCATCTTTGAAAAATTCCTTTACTATCCCCGCATCATTCCCCGTCAGCATGTATTAGAGCTGGGATACAACAAGAACGACTTCCATGAGACTTTGAATAAGCTCTATGAACTGAACCTTGTCGTCCAAACCAGTGAGCCTTCGAGTTATTGTCAGCTTTCGGGAGAATACAAGTTCAACATCTTAGGACTTATGAAAGTCCTTCGGGAAAGCACAGGACTTGCCAGGGGACTAAGGGGGGCTCCGCAAAGGGTCTTTACAAGGGTAGCCGACCCAAAGTTGAAAGACGCCTTAAAACAGACCGTATTCACATGGGACTGTGATATGGCTTTTGAATACTGCCTGAACCTGCCTGTAAGCAAGCGTTTCAGAGCCTTGGATAACATCAAGTATCTGTACAACGGAAAAGTGTCTTTCAATTGGGGCGAAGACAATCAGACGGGTTCACTTACTACCAACAGACAGCCTCTTGCAACCTTTATGAAGAAGTTCTGGCAATCACCTATCGTCGGCGGAGGATACCCTATCTTTAATTTGGATTTTCGGGCGTGTTACCCGAACTTAACGAACATTTATTACCACGGCAAGCCTTTTGATGAATACCCGTACGAACGAATAATGGAGTTGGTATCCGAAGAAATTCCGGGATTAACGCTGGGAATGGTAAAAGAGAAGGNNCCATGTTGAACAATTTCGGGAACATTCCTTATGAGCCCATAGAAAGTCTTGAAGCTTATAGGAGAGCTATGCTAGATGTTTTTCAAATTAGAAGAGAAGATTTTCTCTTCCTTGGTGACGTTCAGGTAACCGCTAAAAAATGGTGTGACGAAATCATCAGGCGGTCAATAATAAAATCGGTTGAAAAAGGGCTTGTTCACATCATTCCAATATCGGACTGTCTCCGTTGCGTCGAAGACCCTGATTTAGTGGCTAAGGAAATGCAAGAGGCATGTATTGAAGTCGTTAAGTGCAGACTACCTTACAAGAAAGAACAAATGCCTGTATTCAGCTCCAAAAAAATCACCCGTTCAGCTTAAAGATGTTGATATGAAGAATCTGATAGGAGGATTGAGATGAAGAGTGAAATAGGGAACATTGTATCTGTTGAAAAGAAGCCCCTTAACTATGAATTTAAGAAGAGTTGGCTAATAAAGGAGGTGCTACCCAAGGCATTGGTGCAGTATGTTGGCAAATTATCTCGTTGCCCGGTTCAAAGAGAAATAGCCTACATTATATGTCGTCGCCTTTTTAATCCATGTCTTCTAAATTCGTATTCAATCCCAATGGAACGGTTGTCGGTTTTAGGTTATAGCTATGACGATTGCCGTAAGGTTCTCGATATTCTTCTTGATTCACAGCTAATAAAGAGAACGGATACTCCTAACAAATTCTCCTATGATTTTGGAGATTATCAATTTAATCCTCCCTACCTTGCCAGTGTCCTTCGCAACAATACAGGACTTGTCCAAGGACTTAGTAGCACTCCGCCAGCCTTTCTAATCGGAACTACTAATGAGAGACTGACGAATGCTCTTAAGCAAATACAGTTTCATTGGAATCAGGAATTGGCTATGGAATATTGTTTGTCTTTACCAGAGAGGGAGTGCCAGGGGAGTTTAGAAACAATAAAGTACATGTGGAACGGAAATATATCCTTCAAATGGGCTGAAAGCAACACCGGAAGGCTTGTTGTAAATGATAATCCGGGAGTAGGCTTCAGCAAAAGGCTTTGGCAGGCGGGAATTGTATGTGGAGGGAATGACCTCTTCACTATTCGCTTTCCTGAGAATAATAACATCGACAAACCGCTTCTATACAATATTCTCAAGCTGTCCGTCATTAAAGCTGTTGACAAGGGATTGGTTCATATTACCCCTGTGTTGGAATGCCTACATACTACCGAAGAAAATCCCGGGTTAGTAGCGGAAGAAGTTCAAGCTGCTTGCCGTGAAATTATTGGACATGAACTACCTCTTTCAATTGAAAAGGAACCGACATTTCATCATGACCCTGATTTTAAATTTCTTTCCTAGCCTAATCCATAACCCTGAGCAAGCCCCGCTCGTTCAACAGGCTTTTAAGATGATAGCC
>MTKZ01021034.1_pt1 | contig 15195 bp, 16 predicted proteins | sample 1042781 | NCBI WGS metagenome assembly MTKZ01 (sample SAMN06212207, study PRJNA360539) | anaerobic digester metagenome | biome: Wastewater treatment plant; material: sludge; isolation source: anaerobic digester fed with sludge from wastewater treatment plant | place: Denmark: WWTP Viborg ...
TCAGCGCCGCGGCCGCGAGGGCCGCCCAAGCCAGTTTTGCTATTATGTTCTTCATATCGTTCTACTTCCTCGTGATACCGTTGTGTAGTACGTCGTTGCGTAATCTCGCAACACAAGGCGGCGAGCCCGTTGGGACGCCCTCAAGGGGCTATACTACGCGTCTCATGCTGCTAAGGACTTATGCAAGTAGATACTAGAAGACCGTCAGCAGCTCAACGCGCAGGCCGTTGTTGCTCGCTGATCTCTTCTCTTCGTTATTGATCTCGTAGAAGAGCTTGAGTTTCGTGGAGTCGTCAATAAACCGGATGACGCCCAGGTTCCAGGTCGAGAGCTTGCCGTAGGAGCCTGCCATTGCCCGGTCGTTCATCACGTCATACTGCGCCACAAGCTGGTAGAGCGGGCCTATGTTTTTCGTCCCGACGATGTACCACCCGCTGACCGTCCGGTTGGTCCCGGAGGTGCCGTTGGGCGTTGCGCCCACGTTGGAGTAATACGGCTCCTTGCCGGTTACATACTCTCCCTTCAATGACACGCCTTCGAGATACCACTGGAAATCCGCGCCCCAGCGGCTCTGAGTGACGTTCACCGCCACCGGTGCGTTCGACACGGTCCGCACCGCCTGCTTCCCGCTGTAGATGGAAGTGCCTAGGTACACACCCTCAGCGACCGGAATCCGGACTCGCCCCACGATGGCCTTGGCGCGGTTGTTGTCCTCGAATCTTCCGCCGCTTTCGAGGAACGCGCTGCCTGCGTCACCGGCCTTGGTTCCCGTGCCGTTGAACAGTCCCAGCGCCCACTGCACACTGCTGGTCTCGGTGCTGAGCAGCGTAATCCCCTTGTCGCGCTCGCCGGGGAAGAGCCCGTTGAACGAGGGAGTGCCGGGCAGGTTGACCGTCGTCCCGGCGAACAGCTTTGGCCGCTCGGGCACTTCGCGGGCAGACGATGACCGCTCGATCGCATAACCGAAAGGCCAGTTCTGCTGACCCAGGCGGATATAGAATGGAGCAGGCACACCCACCCCCCACGGGTGAACCTCGAGATAAAGGTCCTTGGTTTCGACCTTGCTCCTGTCGTAGCCGCTCAGGTCAAGCTGCACAACGCCGAGCGCATACTGAGCAGGCTGTCCGGTGATCTTGAAGCGCCCGCGGCGCACATAGAACCGGTTGTCCGGCGCCCGATGATTGCCGGTTGCGGACGCCACAGCAGGTGTACTGTAGGCCTCATATCGGCCCTGGATGTACCCGGACACCTTAATCTTCTTCAGCTTCGCCACGTCGGCAATGGTTGTCTGGACGCTTCCCTCGGGCTCTTCAACGATGTCTCTCAGCCGCTGGACATCATCCCCCAGACCGTCCGCATCCTCACCCGTCCCTCCCGATGCCTCGAGCTTCTGTTCCAGTTCCGCCAGCCGCTGCTTAAGCTGCTGGATTTCGCCGCGCAGGTCCTCCTGCGCCGCTGCCCGGGTAGACAGGCAGCACAAGGCCGCCATAAGGCAGATCGCGATTCCTGTTTTCTTCACGCACAACCTCCTCTTGTTGTATTGGGCCACTAGTTTGCATAAATCCGTAGCAGCATGAGACGCGTAGTACAGCCCCTTGTGGGCGTCCCAACGCGCTCGCGGCCTTATTGTGCGAGATTACGCAACGACGTACTAGCCCCGTAATCGAGGATACTCGGCTTTGGTTACAGGGCGATTTCACGACGTTTGCGCGTGCATTAGAGGGAGTGCGTGAATCGTTCGCGAACTCGCACTCTGTTCGGGCCGCGTGTACAATGGACGCGGGAGAGGACATGGCGAAAATCCTGATAATCGAAGACGAGGCGCCTCTTGCCGCGACGCTTGCGTACAACATCCGGCAGGAGGGACACGAAGCGATCACGGCGCAGGACGGCGTGACCGGGCTGGAAGCGGCCAGGCAGGGCGATCCCGACCTGATAGTCCTGGACCTGATGCTGCCGCGGCTGGATGGCCTGGAAGTCTGCCGCCTGATCCGCCGCGAGTCCGACGTTCCCATAATTATGCTGACGGCGCGGTCCCGCGAGATTGACAAAGTTGTCGGGCTCGAAGTGGGCGCCGACGACTACGTGACCAAGCCCTTCAGCATGGTCGAGATGCTCGCCCGCATCAAGGCCGCGCTCAGGCGGTCCACAGCGCGGGACAGAGGTGACGAGATAGTGCGCGCGGGCGATCTGGAGGTGGACACAGGCCGCCACAGGGTCACAATCGGAGGCAGGGAGATAACCCTTCGCCCCCGGGAGTTCGAGCTTCTGCGCGTGCTTGCTTCGCGGCGTGGACGCGTGCTCAGCCGCACAGACCTGCTGCGGCGCGTCTGGGGGGAAGACGAGTTCATAGATCACGGGACGGTGGATGTGCACATCCGCAGACTTCGGGAGAAGATCGAGGCAGATCCAGCGAATCCATCCCGGATCATCACCGTGCGGGGACTGGGATACAAGTATGCAGAGGATTGAAAACCTGCGTCTCCTGAGCTTGCGAGCACGGCTGGCAGGCACCTTTCTGCTCATCATCGTCCTTCTGGTCGGCATGGCGGGCTGGTATCTCCTGCACTGGACCGAGACGCACTACACTGCGGTCCTGACCGACGAGCTCCTTCGTGAAGGCCGGACGATCGGGAGCATCATCGACCATGCGACGCCGCGGGAACTGCCTGCGTTGATTGACCAGGCCGGACGCGACCTCGGCCGCCGGATAACGATCATCAGCCTCGACGGAAGGGTGATAGCAGACAGCGCCGGCGACTACCGCCAGATGCCGGGCCACGCCGACCGTCCGGAGGTGAGACAGGCTCTCGTAAGCGGCTACGGCTCTTCAGTGCGCACAAGCTCGACCCTCAAAACCCGGATGCTTTACGTCGCTACACGCTATGGTTCCGAGAACCAGCCGCAGGGCGTTGCGCGAATCGCCGAGCCGCTCTCCACCCTGCGGCTGGCGACCACGGCAATTCAACGGACGTTTCTGCTGGCCGGGCTTGCGGCGCTCGTGCTTGCGGCGCTGCTGGCGGTGTGGCTTGCGTCCAGCGTCACCGCGCCGCTCAAGAGCGTGGTGTCCGCCGCGCAGCGGATTGCGTCGGGCGACCTCGGCGCGCGGGCCGCGGCTATCGGGAATCCGGCGCCCGAAGTAAGCGCGCTGGCAGAGTCGTTCAATGATATGGCCGGCCAGCTTCAGGCGACCATCGAAGAGATCACCGGGCAGAAGACCCGGATGCAGACGCTCTTCGAGCGTGTAGCCGACGGGCTAATGCTCGTGGGCTCCGATGCCAGAATCCAGATGATCAACCCGGCAGCCTGCCGCATGCTGAGCATAGACGGCGGGCAGACCACAGGCAAGACGGTCATCGAGGGCACACTGAGCCACGACCTGTCAGGGCTGGTTGAGAGGGTGCTGCGGCTCAGGGAACCGGGCGCACTGGATGTCACTCTGCCTGCATCGGACGGCACGGAGACGGCGTTGCAGGCTTACGTGGATCCTGTCCCCCGGGCGGATGGCGGCGCCGATGCGCTCGTGCTTCTGCGCGACGTGACGTCGTGGCGAAGGCTCGAAGCGGTTCGGCGGGACTTCGTTGCGAACGTAAGCCACGAGCTGCGCACCCCGCTCGCCTCGATGAGGGCGATGGCGGAGACGATCCAGCTTCACCCGGACGCGGGCCCGGACGTCGCGGCCGGGCTTGCCCAGAGCATTGTGCAGGAGACGGACCGCCTCAACCTGCTGGCGAGTGACCTGCTCGAACTGGCGGAGACCGAGTCAGGGCAGAGGGAAGCAGCCCCCGAGGAGACGGATCTCTCGGAACTCGTGAGCGAAATGCTTGACACGGTTCGGCCGACGGCCGAGCGCAAAGGAATCGAGATGGTGTCGGTTGTGCGCACAGGAGAGCGGCTGGTGGTGGACCGCGGCTGTCTTTCGCGGATACTGGTGAACCTCGTGAGCAATGCCGTGAGCTACACTCCGCAGGGTGGCCGCGTCACGGTGTCGGCAACCCGGCAAGGTGACGAGATGGCGCTCAGCGTCGAGGACAACGGCATCGGCATTCCGCCCGAGTGCCTCCCCCGGGTGTTCGAGCGGTTCTACCGGGTGGACCGGGCGCGCTCGAGGGAATCCGGCGGCACGGGGCTGGGACTCTCGATTGTGAAGCACCTGACCGAAGCTCTGGGCGGGTCAGTATCGGTTGCGAGCGAACCTGGCAAGGGCACGGTGTTCACCCTCTTGCTGCCCTCGCGCCAGGCAACCCCGCAAGCGCGGGAACCGTAACTACGGTTTGGGGCCGTACGGGCGGAACCAGGGGTCGCGCGTCAGGGGGTCGTTTCCGTTGCCAGGGCCACGGTCCATCAGCCCGTAGTAGTAGCTCCCGGACATCACTTCGGGAGGCGCGCACCGGAACGACTGGACATGGCCGTCCACCATCACGGCCATGGTCTGCTCTTTGTGACGCCCGGGCGGCCAGCAGTAGTTGGGCACCGCATACTGATACCCGTAGCTCTGCGACAGTGCGGGCGGGTAGCAGAACGCCGTGCCGTGTCCCCTCGGGCCGGCATCGGCCTTCGCGGTCGCGTCGTAGCGCCAGATCTCCATAAGAAGCACCGTGGAAGACGGGTTGTCGCAGGCGCTGAGCGGCAGCACCTTCACGCGCCCGCCGGTGGACGGATCCGGCACCTTGCCGTCGGTGCCCGGCGGCATACCCAGATAGAACGCGTTGTAGCCGTAGCAGCGGGCAAGGTTGCCGAGGTTCGGGGGCAGCTTCGGAGCCGAGGGACACAGATAGACGCCCTTCATGCTTGCCGACCCGCCGCTGTTTGTCTGGAGCTGGCGGATATAAGGGTCCACCTTGTGCCACCACAGATGCTCGAGCGTCCAGCCCGAAGTCGTCCCCGGCACGAACTTCTGGCCGTTGTCGTCGGAGTACATCCGGTGGGCCAGCGAAAGCTGCCGCAGGTTGTTGATGCAGCCGGCCCTCCGTGCGCTCTCACGCGCGGAGGCGAACACAGGAAAAAGAATCGCCGCCAGAATGGCGATAATGGCGATCACGACCAGAAGCTCGATGAGTGTAAAGCCTGCACGCCGCATTGTTTTCACCGCATTGCCTGTCCTCATCCCATTATACTGCGACAGGCAGGCCCGTGGAACTCCCCAGCGAAAAAGGGCTGGCGCGCAGGCCGCCAGCCCTCAAAAATCGATCTCCCGATGCCCCGATCTCTACAGAGGCGTAATCGCATACTGAGCGACGACGATATCGCCCCGTGTGAGCGGTCCGCTCGCGTAGTAGAGCGGCACAAAGCTCGGCATCAGCGGGTCGTTGACGGATATCGCGAACGTGTCGGGCACAATGACGCCGTCGTTGACGATCGGCCCCGCCGGACGGTTGTCCACCGCCACAACCGACACAATCACTCTTCTGATTCCCGTCGCGTTAGTCATCGTCCCTTCGCCGTGGAAAACCGCTCGATTCCTGACAAGCGCGAGTTCCTGCACGGCGGGAAGCTGAATCGTCACCAGCGGACGGTCAACAGGGGTCAGGGCGCGCGGATTGATCTCCCTGAACAGGAGCCTTCCGCGCGGACCAGCAGTCGTGTTCTCGGCAAGGAACTCGAAGTTGCCAACGTTGGGGCCAATCTGGCCCGGCCTCGTGACGTTGATGGACCCGACGCCCTTCGTGAACCCCGCAAGAACCGGCTTCTGCCAGACCCGGATATCGCCCTGCTTTACCCCGCCATCCTTGTCGTAGTAGATGACGTCCAGCATGCAGCCGTCGGCGCGTACCCGAATCCAGTCGCCGGCCGTGTCGTCACCGACTTCCAGAGTCAGGCACGCAGGCCTTCCGTTGAATGTTCCCTCCGCACTGATGACCGCCGTATTCCCCGTGATGGTCATTCCGGTGACTCTGCGGGAAACGACCATCACCGTGCGCTGAACACTTGTCGCAGCCGTCACGGCCAGTTCACGAATCTGGAAGCCTCCCCGAAGCGGTACGGTAGAGTCCGGGTACCTGGCAACGTCAATGCGGAACATTGCGGCCTTTACGGGGTTCTCGGGCACAATGTTGTCTGCGAGCGCGGCGACACCCGTCCCGCGGACAAAGGCATCCGGGGCGATAACAGGCCGCACAACGCCCTGAGCCGACACTGAGAGACACAGGAGAGCGCCAAGCGCTAAAGCGAGTAGAAGCGCTCTCAGCATTGCAGCTTTCATACGAGCCACACCACCTTTCCCCGTGATGAATCACGGGAACTGCCGCGGGTGCATAGTAAATCAAGCCAGAGTCCACCCGCGAACGCATTATAACACAGTTCGTGCAGCCGCGAACCGCGGCTAATGGAATATCTGCAGCGCGGGAACGTGGAAGACGACACCGATCAGCGACCACACCGCGCCCACCACGTAGTCGCCAAGCACGAGCCCGAGGAAGAACCCGAGCGATCTGCGATAGAGACTGAGTCCTCCGAAGCGCAGGACTGTGGCTTTGATGAGCCAGGCAACGAAGAACGGGAACCACAGCCAGCGCAGCTCGGCGCCCATGCAGTATCCGAGCGGATGAAAGGGAAACCAGGCGCATCGGGTGCGGACGGCTGAAAGCAGCACGACGAGCGCCCCTCCGCTGCCCGCGGCCGCCCAGCGGCTGATCTCGGGCCGGAAGCCGTTGCGCAGGCTGCTGTCGAGCCAGTTGAATGTCTCGACTCCCGTCCAGAACGCGAAGCCCCGCGTCTTGGCGAGCGCCCCCTCGCTGTAGAACACCTGCAGACAGGCCCACATCCCGGCGATCGTCGCCACCGCAAAGGCCGCCAGCATCGGCTTCACCAGATCTCTCAGCCGCATATCGTGCTCCTGGGCCAGCTTGAACCCCTCGAACATCGCCGGCATCGGGTGGCACCGGTTGAGCCGCCAGTACCAGTGGCTGAGCGCCCCGGCTCCCAAATTGCCGCCGCCGAGCGAGTGGGAGTCAAACAGACGCATCAGGTTCATCGGCTCCAGATCCCAGACGTTGTGCTGGCCGCCCGCCTCGGCCCGGATACGCGTGATGCTGAGGCTGACGAGGAGATAGGTCACCAGTCCCACCACCACCCAGACAAGGCTCATCCCGGCCGCTTTCCAGAAGACCATGAACACCAGCGAACCCGCCGCGAGCCCCCGGAAGGCGGCACGGTACGACATCGGCTCGTCAGAGTCCTCGGCCGGGTCGAGGCCGATTCCCTGGCGCACAATGCGCACGATGTAGCGCCGGTACAGCACGAGAAGCGAGACTCCGAAGGCGTACCATGCCCCGATCTCCTGCTCGTGAACAAATGGCATGTCGGGCACGCTGCCGAAGCCCATCCGATTCCCGATGACAGCCTGCGCCTTGAAGAACAGATAGAAGAACCAGCACGAGAACGAGACGTCCACCGGCACCAGATACGCCAGGCCGATTCCAAACGGATACCAGCTAATCCACATGGGGCTGGCTGCCGTCCACGGGGGAACGGTGAAATTGAGATAGCGCGCGCGCACGTTGAGCGCCGGCAGCATGGGGAACCATTCGTGCAGCCCGTTGACCACGCCGAGCGCGAACGCAAGGCCAAAGCCGATCCAGAGTCCCTTCGACAGGAACGTCGAACCGGGCGCGGGCTCTTCGGTAAGCACAAGCGGCAGGCGAACGATGGGGAATGACAGGCGCGTGTCGTCCATCCACGCTTTGCGCACCAGCACGGTCATGCACATCATCATCCAGCCGACCGCGAAGATGAACACCGACCAGAACGCGAGCGGGGCAAGCCAGGCTCTCAGAACGTGCGGGCTGTACAGGCTGCTGGAACCGCTGAAGTACCCCTCGAGCGCGCCTTTGTCCCACACCAGAAGCCAGCGCGGAAGGTGGGGAAACATCAGGGTGCTCCAGTCGTTCTCCGGAGTGCTGAACCAGGCCGCCCACCCCATGATCGACATAAGGTTGATGATGAAGTCGTGCGTGGCAATGGTGCACGAGAGGACGAGCATCAGGTAGATGACGACCAGCTCGCCCGGCCTGAGCACCAGGCGTGGGCACAGGCGTCTGTTGACGGTGTTCAGGCAGGCGAGGACGAACAGGTAGAAGACGGGCGTGACGAACAGCGGGTTGAGCGTCAAAACGACGTACCAGCGAAGCTCCGCCGCGATAACCCACCACACGTTGAGGGGTACGAGCAGAAGCCCGATAACAACCGACCGCCGGGTTACGGCGCTTCTCGCATTATCTGCACCTCTTCTCGCGCCCATTGTCCCCAAGATTACGGGAAAGCTGCAGGGGATGCAACCGGGCTGACGGCGCGCTACCCCGCCCGGGATGCGCCGAGAGCGTCCAGCAGCCTGTCCGGGCCGAAGCGAACGCAGTCGTCGGCGGGAAGGCCGGTCTCGTCCTCGGTCTGCGCGATGACGGCGCGCGCCTCGTCTTCGGGCAGGCTGTACGTGTTGAGGGCAATGCACGCAACGCGCGTCGGGAACAGAGGCTGGCAGACCGCCTCGTGATACCGCACCGCTTCGCTGAGCGGAGGAATGGTGACATCGTACCCGCGCACCTGCGGCCGGGTGGGCAGGTGGCACAAAACCAGCTGCTTCGGCGCGCTGCCGTGAATCAGCCCCATCGTCACGCCCGAGTAGCCGGGGTGATACAGCGAACCCTGTCCTTCCACGAATACCCAGTCAGCGGACTGCGCCGCCTCCACAACCATCATCTCGGCCGCGCCCGCAATGAAGTCCGCGACAGTAGCATCCACCGAGATGCCCTTCCCCCAGATGAAGATGCCCGTCTGACCCGTCGGAACGAAGTCCGCTTTCAGGCCCCTTCGCAGCGCGCCATTCGTGAGTTCGAGAGATACGGACATCTTGCCCGAGCAGCAGTCCGTGCCGACCGTGAGGACCGTGTTGGCGTCGAGGCCCGGAGCAAGCCCCTGCGCGACGGGAAGCCCGGCCGGAGGCCGCCGCACGTCCATGAGCATGCCGCCATTCGCGGCCGCCCGCGCGGATATCTCGGGATCCTGGCTCAGGAACATGTGCAGGCCCGACAGCACATCCAGGCCAGCATCAAGAGCATCGAGGACGACACGGCGCCACGCCTCCGGAAGAGCGCCGCCCCTTGGGGCAATGCCGATCACCAGCGACTCCGGGCCAAAGGCAAGCGCCTCCTCCAGGCTCGACACGATGGGTACGTCCCCGCCGACACCGATGATGTCCCCCGCCGTCGCGCCTGCGTGTGTGCTGTCAATGACCGCCACCGTGCGGCACCGCCCGTATCGGACTATTCCGACTGCTGTCTTTGCGTTCTCGACTTCGAACGCGCCTTCCGCCAGCAGAGCTACCCGGTCAAAACGGGGCGCCCGCCCCTGAGTCTGATTACTGGTCAACGCTTCCTCGCTTATATCACGAATTGACTGCCGGCCCGGTAACAAAGAGGCCCCACCCGACGTTCGAGGTGGAGCCTGTGCGCGGGCACGTGTGTGCGGCCGGGCCGGACTACCCTCTCCTGCAGCCGACCAGCCAGTTTATGTATCTGCTGTCCCGAAGCTTCTCCAGAACAACTCCCCCGCGGCTGGAACTGGAATGAATGAACATGCCATTGCCGACATAGATGCCGGTGTGGTCCACCGCGCCGCCCTTGCACGCGAAGTAGAGGCGATCACCGGGAGCCAGGCCCTCCGGCGCGACTGCCGCGCCCACAAGCGCCTGCTCGCGCGCCGTGCGCGGAAGCCTGACGCCCACAGCGCCCCAGACCTGCTGCACAAACCCCGAGCAGTCGGAACCCGACCGGCTTGTCCCGCCCCACACATAGGGCGTCCCGAGGAACGACATGGCGTATTGAAGAAGATTGGAGTTACTTCCCGGCGTCTGAGATGTGTCGGCAACAAGCCGCAGATCGCTGATGTCGAGAGCCGCCGCCGAAACCCAGCCCGTGCTCCCGTCGGTCATCAGCACCCCGTACCAGCTTCCCGACGTGTCTATGACCGCCAGCGGGGTCCCTTTGGAGACAGAAAACAGCGACGACGCAGTGGAACTCCGGGACTTGCGGATGACGGCTTCGCGAGTCTGCACGTAGCCCACCCGGCCGACGGATGATCCGTTCGCTCTTCCCTGCAGCAGCCCCCGCGACGGGAGCTTCACAGTCTGCCGGGATTCCGGAGCCTTCCCCGGCGCGGCGCTCGACCCGACCGGCTGAAGCTGCAGGTCGAGAGTCTGCTCGGCCCGCGCAACGCTGAGTGAGAAGATGAGAAGAACGCCAAGAGCGCCTGCAGAGCAAATTGTGGAACGACGCAACACCATAACGGACACAAAAACAAACGTATCTCCGGAGAGCGCGGCGGATCCCGCTCCCTCCGGAGATAATATTCGGCGTCCGGCAGGCCAATCCTGCAGCCCTGGGCCCGCCGCCGCCGCGAATCAGGCGCGAATCAGCGCTTGGAGAACTGGAACGCTCTTCGGGCGCGCTTGCGGCCGTACTTCTTGCGTTCCTTCACGCGGGGATCGCGGGTGAGAAATCCAAGCCTGCGCAGTGGCGTGCGGAGATCGGACCCGACCTCCGTGAGCGCACGGGAGATGCCGTGCCTCACTGCCCCTGCCTGCCCGGCCTTTCCTCCGCCGACACACCTGGCCATGACATCGTACTTTCCGACGGTGTCCGTGACCTCGAAGGGCTGCAGCACATGCAGCTCCAGCGCGCGCCGCCCCACGTAGAAGCCCAGCGGCTTTCCGTTGATGGTGACGTTTCCTTCACCCGGAGTGAGCCATACTTTGGCGATGGCATTCTTGCGCCGCCCTGTGGCATAGTATCTCGGATCGTCCAAACGCTATCCTCCTACCTTAAGCTCGATCTTTTCTGGCTGCTGGGCCTCGTGCGGATGCTCCGCGCCAGCGTAAACCTTGAGCTTCCTGCCCGCCGCCGCGCCCAGCTTGTTGTGCGGCAGCATTCCCTTGATGACCTTCTCGACCGCGCGCTCGGGGAACTTCTCGAGAAACTCCGCCCGGGTGCGGCTCTTCAGTCCGCCCGGATAAAGCGAATGGCGGTAGATCCTCTCCTCTCCCTTGTTGCCGGTGAGGACGACTTTGGAGGCGTTCGTTACAATGACAAAATCTCCGCAGTCCACGTTAGGCGTAAAGCAGGGCTTGTACTTGCCCCTCAGGTGCTTCGCCACTTCGGCCGCGAGACGCCCGACGGGGATGCCCTCCGCGTCAATAAGCAGCCAGCGTCTCTTCAACTCAGCCGGTTTTGCGCTCTTTGTAATCATACTCGTTCCGTGCATACTCCTGCGTTCAAACTCTCGCCCCCGTAGTTTACCGCCACCAGGCACAGCCCGCCAGGGGGGGCTATCGTCAGCGCCGGACGCTCTCCATTCAGAGCCCGCCTCAGCGTCTCAATCGCCGCCGCGCCGCGTCCCACATCCACAATCGCACCGGCAAGACCTCTGGCCATGTGCCTCAGAAACGCGTTGGCGGCACACTCGATTTTGACATACGGCTTCCGGGCACTGACCTTGAGCCGGCTCACCCGCCGCACCGGCGACCGTCCCTCTTCCGCCGTCCCGAACGCGCTGAAATCGTGTTCGCCAGCCAGCGCCTCGGCCGCACCGCACATCGCCTGAATATCCAGCCGGTCCGGCACGTGCCAGACAAATCGCGACTCCAGAGCACTCGGCAGACCCCGGTTGAGGATGGTGTATTCATACACCCGCTCCTCAGCACTGTACCGCGCGTGAAACTCCGGCCCCACCGGCGCGGCATCCCGGACAACAACGTCCGACGGCAGCATCTGATTCAGCGCGGACCTGATGCTGCTCACCGGAACTGCGCCCGGAGCGTGGAAGTTGACCACCTGCCCCCGGGCATGCACCCCGGCATCCGTTCGCCCCGCGCCCAGAACCCTGACAGGTTCGCGGAACAGCGCACAGACCGCTCTTTCGAGCTCGCCCTGCACAGTCCGTCCGCGGGATTGCTTCTGAAATCCCAGAAAACCCGACCCGTCGTACTCGACGACCAGCCGGATGTTGACCCGGTCCCTGCCATCAGCAGCCTTCTCGATCCGGCCGCTCATCGCGGGGACCAGCCGCGTCAGTCCTCGACCAGCTCCAGCTTGACCATCATCGCGGCATCCCCGCGCCTGGGGCCAAGCCTGGTGATCCGCGTGTATCCTCCGGGCCGGTCTTTGTACTTCGGAGCTATCTCGGTCACGATCTTCTTTACCAGCGTCTCATCCGGCACAACTTTTCGTACCTGACGGCGAGCATGCAGGTCGCCGCCTCTGGCGGTGGTGATGCACTTCTCGACCAGAATCCTGACGTCCTTCGCCCTTGTCTCCGTCGTCTCGATGGAATTGTGGGCAAGAACCGCCCGGACGAGGGACTTCAGCAGTGCGCGCCTCTGATTGCTCGGGAGGCCAAACTTTCTACCCGCAACTCGGTGTCTCACTCAGGACTCCTCTTCCTCGACAGTATCGTCATCGTGCGCGCCCGCCTCAACGGCATCGCCGCCTTCGTTTTCGTCATCCTCATCGTAGTCTGCATAGTCGAAGCCATCAGAAGCCCCGCCTTTGCGCAGGCTCAACTCGAGGCTCGCAAGCTTGTCCTTGACCTCGGTGAGCGACTTCTTGCCGAAGTTCCTGATCTGCATCAGATCGCCTTCGGTACGAGTCACCAGCTCGCCGATCGTCATGATGTTCGCCTTCTTCAGGCAGTTGTACGTCCGAACCGAGAAATCCAGCTCTTCGATGCGGGAATCGGCCGGCCCACCCCGCGCCTGCTGCTGCTCATCGTCAAGGAACGCATCGCCACCGCGGCTGAAGTCGAAGAACAGCCTGAGCTGACGGTCCAGAATCCTGGCGGCCAGGCTCAGAGCCTCGCCCGGCAGGATGGAGCCGTTGGTCTTGACCTCCATTATCAGGCGCTCGAAATCTGTCTGATGCCCGACGCGGGTCGCCTCGACAATGTAGTTCACATGCCGCACCGGCGTGAAGACGCTGCCGACGGGAATCAGGCCGATGGTGGGCTTGATGTTCTCCTGCTTGTCCGGGAGAACGTATCCCTTGCCGCGCTCCACCGTCATTTCCATGCTCAGGCTGGACTTCGCATCGGCGAGCGTGCAGATGTACGCCTCGGGGTTCACGACCTCAAGTTCGGAAGAGCACTCGATGTCCGCTCCGGTGACAGCGCCTGGTCCCTTCTTGTCGATGCGCAGGACGAGCGGCTGGTTCTGATCCTTGTCCGCATCGTCCCCATCGCCGGACGGCGCCGTGGGCGGCTCAGCCTTCACAAACACCTCGCGGAGGTTCAGAATCAACTCGGTCGTGTCTTCCTTGACTCCCGGGATGGTCGAGAACTCGTGGAGCACTCCGTCAATCTTGATGGAGGTTATAGCGGCCCCCGGGATGGACGAGAGAAGCACCCGCCGGAGAGCGTTGCCCATCGTTGTGCCGTAGCCGCGCTCCATGGGCTCGACGACGAATCTCCCGTAGGTTTCGGACTCTTCGATTGTCTGTATCTTTGGTGTGACGGTCTCCATAAAGCTTTCGGGTTTCTGGACTCCTGCTGTTCCTTGCGCCTGGTCGTCTCCGGGCGCGCTCGTGCGCGCTCTGCCGCTACCTCGAATAGAACTCGACGATCAGCGCCTCTTCGATATCGGTGTCTATCTCCGCTCGTGTGGGAGCCGACAGCACCTCGGAGGAGAGTTCCTGGTAGTTCGCGGTCAGCCAGGCAGGGGTCCGCCCGGAAGCCGCCGCTCTGATCGACTCTTCTATGGGAGCCATCTTCTTACTCGACGGCCGGATCTCGAGCTTATCGCCCGGCCGCACCATGTACGACGGGATTCCGACGACGCGCCCGTTGACCCGCACATGTCCGTGGTTCACAAACTGCCGGGCCTGCAGGCGGGACGCCGCAAAGCCGAGCCTGAACACGACATTGTCGAGTCTCATCTCAAGAATCTGCAGCAGGTTTTCGCCCGTGATGCCCTTGCGCCGTTCGGCTTCGGCTACGTAGCGGCGGAACTGCTTCTCGCGCACCTGATAGATGCGGCGCAGCTTCTGCTTCTCCCGCAGCTGAATGCCGTAGTCAGACAGCTTCGACTGCCTGCCCCGCCCGTGCTGTCCGGGCGGATACGGCAGGTCCGGCTTCGAGAACGGGCATTTCTTGCTGTAGCAGCGGTAGCCTTTGAGATAAAGACGCTCGCTCTCGCGGCGGCACAACCTGCAAACTGGATCGCCAGTGGCCATAGAACCTTCCTCTTATACGCGCCGCCGCTTCGGCGGCCGGCACCCGTTGTGCGGGATCGGGGTCACATCTTTGATCAAACTCACCTCGAGGCCGGCGGCCTGCAGGCTGCGGATGGCTGTTTCACGACCCGAGCCCGGACCCCGCACGTAAACCTCGATTCGCCGCATCCCGTGCTCCATCGCGCGGCGCGCAGCGGTTTCAGCCGCCATCTGAGCAGCGAACGGCGTGCCCTTCTTGGTGCCCTTGAAGCCGACCGTGCCCGCGCTCGCCCACGAAATGGCGTTGCCCTGGCTGTCGGTGATAGTCACAACCGTGTTGTTGAACGTGCTCTTGATGTGCGCGACGCCCTGGGCGATGTTCTTTCTCTCCCGGGCTTTACCGCGGCTGGTTGTCTGTTTCTTTGGTGCCATACGCTGGAATAATGCTCCTGAGCTTCACAGTGGCCGGCCCTGCTCCCCGGTGGGACGGGAGTGCGGTGGCCCCGCGATCTACGACTGTTTTGACTACTTCTTCTTTCTCTTGACGCCGACCGTACGGCGCGGCCCCTTGCGGGTCCGCGAGTTCGTCTGCGTGTTCTGACCGCGCACGGGAAGCCCGCGGCGGTGCCGGACGCCCCGGTAGGAGCTGATCTCAGTCAGCCGCCGGACGCTCATCGAGAGCTGCCTGCGGAGGTCTCCCTCCACGCGGTGGTCGCGCTCGAGTACCTCGCGGAGTGCGGCGATTTCGGACTCCGTCAAGTCGCGAACGCGTGTGTCCGGGTTGACGCCCGCCTCAGCCACCACTTTGGTGCTGGTGGTCGGGCCCACGCCGAAGATATAGGTGAGCGCGATCTCTACGCGCTTGTCTCTCGGGAGATCAACACCTGCGATACGTGCCAAAGATCGTCTCCTTCGGCAGGACCCCTAGCCCTGCCGCTGCTTATGCTTGGGATTGCTGCAAATCACGCGGACGACACCTTCGCGCCGTATGATCTTGCACTTC
>MTKZ01013599.1_pt1 | contig 15194 bp, 11 predicted proteins | sample 1042781 | NCBI WGS metagenome assembly MTKZ01 (sample SAMN06212207, study PRJNA360539) | anaerobic digester metagenome | biome: Wastewater treatment plant; material: sludge; isolation source: anaerobic digester fed with sludge from wastewater treatment plant | place: Denmark: WWTP Viborg ...
GTTGCTCGAGCTGGTGCGCTGGGTCGGGTACACCTGGCCGGTCGAGGTGTTGTTGTTCCTCGTTCCCGTCGGCATGGTGTCGGTGTTCAACGGCACGATCGACGATGCCTACGGGGGCATGCTCGGCTGGTTCTGGGCGGCGAGTGCGATCACGACGATCGTGCTGGTTGGGGTCACCCGGGCGGCCCTCAAAGAGCGCCAGTACGCCGCGGTTATGGCGGCCACCGGGTTGTTGTATTTGGCCATCCTCACGGCGTTTGGCACCGACCTGGTCGCTCGGGCCCTGCTGTCGGGTGCCTAGCGGTCCGGACCGGCGGGCTCGGTGAGCGAAGGGGGCACACGGTGCGGTTGGTGAGGTTCAACGCCGGCGGCGCTGTCGCCGTCGGCGTGGTGGAGAACGACGAGATCGCCGAGCTGACGCATCGCACCGACCGGGTACCGTTGGGACAATCACTCGTGTTGTCCGGACGTCGCTGGGCCCGGTCCCAGGTGCGCCTGCTGGCACCGATTGCGCGGCCGCCCAAGTTTCTGGCCATCGGGAAGAACTACGCCGCNNGTTCTTCAACAAGCAGAGCACCTGCGTCACCGGTCCGACCGACGACATCTGGGTGCCTCGAGACGCAGCGTCAGTCGACTACGAGGGCGAATTGGGCGTGGTGATCGGCCGGAGCACCCGGCGCGTCGGCGTCGAGGAGGCGCTTGGGGCGGTCGGCGGCTACCTGGTCGTCAACGACGTGTCGGTTCGGGAGTGGCAGCGGCGCAGCCCCACCTTCACCCTGGGCAAGTCGTTCGACACGCACGGGCCGATCGGCCCCTGGGTCGTCACGCCCGATGAGGTGCCCCACCCGCTCGATCTGCGCATTCGCACCTGGGTGAACGACGAACTCCGCCAGGACGGGTCGACCTCGCAGATGGTGCTCCCCGTCGCCGAGCAGATCGCGTACCTGTCGCAGTCGGTGACGTTGGAGGCGGGGGACGTCATCACCACCGGGACGCCCGCCGGGGTGGGCGCCGGGTTCGACCCGCCTCGCTGGCTGGTGCCGGGGGACACCGTCACCGTCGAGATCGACGGCATCGGCCGACTTGAGAACCGCGTGATCGCCGAGCCCGCATGATGGATGCGGGCTCGGGTTAGCGCAGCCCGATCTTGCGGGAGCAGGCGGGCCAGGCTCCCCAACCCTGAGAGGCTTGCACTCGCTTGGCGATCTCGATCTGCTGGGCAGGGCTGTTCTCGTGGGGCATCCCGACGCCGCCGTGGGACTTCCAGGTGCCCAGGTTGAACTGCAGGCCGCCGTAGTAGCCATTACCGGAATTCATCGCCCAGTTGCCGCTCGCCTCGCACTCGGCGAGTGCCACCCAAGGTGCACCGATCGACCCCGAAACCGATGGCGCCGGTGCAGCCGCTCGCTGTTGCTCGGCCCGGGCGGCTGCTTCCATCCAGGCCTTGCCATCGGCGGCCTTCTTGGCGGCTGCCAGTTCGGCTGCGCTGGCCTGCTGCGTGGCGGCGGCGGCGTCGGCTGGTGGTGTCGAGTCGCGGCCAGAAGCAGCGGCAAGCTCGGCGGCCTTCTCGGCCTTGGCGGCCTGCTTGGCCTTGGCGATGCGCTCGGCGCCCGTTGCCGCCTGCTCCGCCTCGGCGGCTGCAGTTGCCTTCTCCTGCTCGGCCGCCTTGGCCTTGGCTGCAGCCTGATCGGCCTGTCGTTGCTCGGCCGCCGCCACGGCGGCCTCGGCTTCGGCGGTGCGGCGCTCGGTCTCGCGACGCGTCTCGGCGACCAGACGGGAGAACTCCCAGTCTTCCTGTTCGGCGCGGTTCGAGCTGGCCTTGCGGCCTGCAGCATCGGTCATCCGACGGCGCGTGCCGTCGTCGCTGCGCCGTGTCGAAGCTGCTGCGGTCGTCGTCTCGGACTTGCTGAAGGTGCTGGCGGCAGCCACCGCAGTGCCGGCCAAGAGCGTGCCGGTGGCGATCGCCCCGATCAGCACCCGGATGCGACGGGCTCGATAGATGCGGGCACGTCGCTCGGGTGAGAGGTCGTGCAAGCGTTCGGCGTCCAAGGCTGGGCTCCAGGTGGGGGGGAGATTGCGTGGGAAGCGGTCGACAGGCGACGCGCGACAGCACAAGTGTTGCGCGTTCGTAACCTTTCCGCAACATCGCTCTGGTTGTGACGACCACGGTGGGCGGAGCCCGATGTCCGCCGGTTGCGCGCTGCGGTCGGTAGGATGTAGGTCCTCGGGCGGTTCTGGGAGTGCCATGCCACGCGCAATCTGGAGCGGATCGATCAGTTTTGGGCTGGTCTCGATCCCGGTGAAGCTGTTCTCGGCGGTGTCCGAGCAATCGGTTCGCTTCAACCAACTCGACGGCCGTGACCACGCACGTGTCCGCCAGAAGCGGGTGAACGAGTCGACCGGCGAAGAGGTGCCCTACGACGAGATCGTGAAGGGATACGAGCTGAGCTCGGGCAGCTGGGTGGTGGTCACCGACGACGATATGGCGCAGTTGATGCCCGAACAGAACCGGCTGATCGAGCTGGAGGAGTTCGTCGACCTTGACGAGATCGACCCCGTGTACTTCTCGGGTAGCTACTGGGCGGCTCCGGCCGACGCCGCCAAGCCCTACGCCCTGCTCGCCACCGCGCTGGAGGGCGCCAACAAGGTGGGGCTGGGGCGCTTCGTCATGCGTTCAAAGCAGCACCTGGTCGTCGTCCGGTCGGTCGAGACCAAGCTGATGNNTGTCGGTGATGGTGTGGGCTGACGAAGTGAACGCCCCCGAGGTCATTCCCGGCATGGAGAAGACCGCCGACGTCGAGTTGTCCGAGAAGGAGTTGGCGATGGCCTCGTCGCTGATCGACTCGCTCACCGAGGCGTTCGACCCGTCCAAGTACAGCGACGCTTACCGTGAGGCCGTCCTCGAGCTCATCGAGCGCAAGGCCGACGGAAGCGAAACATCGGTCAGCGCACCCACCGACGACGGCGAGGATCAGGTGATCGACCTGATGGCGGCGCTCGAGGCCAGCGTGGCTGCGGCCAAGGAGGCCCGCAAGGCCCCGAAGGACGAGGTGGACGAGCCCGCTGCCGAGTCGGCCTAGCTCACCAGGATCGAACGGTGCCCGAGCCCACGTCCCAGACCGTCGACATCGACGGGCGCCAGTTGAAGGTGTCCAACCTGGACAAGGTGTTGTACCCGTTGACCGGCACCACCAAGGCCGACCTGATCGCCTACTACGTCGCCATCGCCCCGGTAATGCTGCCCCACCTTGCCGGCCGGGGCGTCACCCTGGTGCGCCACCCCAACGGCGTCGGCACCGATGGCTTCTTCGAGAAGCGTTGTCCCTCGCACCGTCCCGACTGGCTGGGCACCGTGGACGATCCTGGCGACCGGCGGGGCGCAATCGCCGCGTGCGCCCTCGACGAGCCGGCGTCGCTGGTGTGGACCGCCAACCTGGCGGCGCTCGAGTTACACACCCACATGGCGCTCGGCAGCGAGCTCGACACCCCAACCATGTTGGTGCTCGACCTCGATCCCGGGCCCGGCGTCGACTTGTCCGGCTGCTGCGAGGTGGCGCTCTGGCTTCGGGAGATCCTTGAGTCGGTCGACCTGGTCGCGTTCGCCAAGACGTCGGGGTCCAAGGGCCTGCAGATGTACGTGCCGTTGAACACACCCCACGACTACGACCACACGTCCAGCTTCGCCCTCGCCATGGGCCAGTTGCTGGCCAAGCGCGAGCCCAAGCGGGTGCTCACCGAGATGACCAAGGCCAAGCGAAACAACAAGGTGTTGATCGACTGGTCGCAGAACAGCCGCCACAAAACGACGATCACACCCTATTCCACCCGAGCCCGAGACCGGCCTACGGTGTCCACACCGATCGGTTGGGACGAGGTGACCGTCGGCGCCGAGGGTGAGCCGCTCACCTTCGACATCGACGAGGTGCCGTCCCGGGTGGAGCGGTTGGGCGACCTGTTCGCCGAGACGCTCACCTTGAAGCAGCATCTTCCAAAACGAAATTGACCCCGAGCACATGAGGATGACTTGATGATCAGACCGAAACGGTCCGTGAGTTGGTTGGTGATTGCATTGGTGCCCCTGATGGTCGGCGCCGGGTGCGGCGGTGAGACCAATGAGTCGTCGGAGCCGTCGGAGACAACGGCGTCGTCCGAGGCATCCGACCCCTCGGCAGCGGGCGATTCGGGCTCGAAGGCCACTACTCAGGCTCCGACAGACCCTGACCTCTCTACCTGGTCGCTCCGCCAGAAGCTGGCTCAGATGCTGTTCACGGGCACCAACGCGCCCGAGGACAGCGCCACCGACCCGACGAAGATCCAGGAGCTGATCGATGCCGGTGCCGGCGGGGTGTTCGCCGGGCGTAAGGAGACTCAGGTCTTCGCATCGCCGGTATTCATCGATGCCGCCGAACGGCCGGTGGCGCCGTTCGTGGCGACCGACGCCGAGGGGGGACAGGTCGACCTGCTGGCGTCGATCATCGAGCCGCTTCCGGCCGCACGAGAGATGGCCGCCTGGGACGCAGACCGGATCCGCGAGGCCGGCCAGTCGCGGGGCGCCAAACTGGCCGAGCTGGGCGTGACGGTCGACTTTGCGCCGGTGATCGACGTGGCCGGCGGGTCCAACCCGCTCGGCGACCGCACCTGGTCGGACGACCCGGCCGAGGTGGTTACCACCGCCGGGGCATTCGCCGAAGGGTTGTGCGACGCGGGCGTTTTGCCAACCTTCAAGCACTTCCCGGGACACGGCCGGGCGGACGCCCACGGCGACGACGCACCGGCCGAGACGCCCGAGCTGGCTTCCCTCGAGGAGATCGACGTCGTGGCGTTTACCGGAATGTTCGAGCAGATGGGGGATCGATCGATGCTGATGACCGGCCACCTCGACGTGCCCGGGCTGACCGACGGCGGCGAGCCGTTCTCGATGAACCCCCGGGCGATGGCTTGGCTGCGCGACGATCTCGGTTACCAGGGCGTGACCGTGACCGACGAGCTGGCCGAGATGGGGGCCATCACCAAGCGGGGCATCTCCGTGCCCGATGCGGTCGAGGCGTCGTTGGTGGCCGGCAACGACCTGGCGCTCTACTTCGGCGACGTCGATCAGATGAACGAGGTGCTCGACCAGTTGGAGGCAGCAGTGGCCGACGGTCGGCTGAGCGAGGACCAGGTCGATCGTTCGGTCGAGCGGATCGTCACGCTCAAGAACTCGGGGGCCTGTGCCGGGTAGGGGTGCGGCGCTGGGCGGCCGGGCTCAACAGGCCGGTAGCTCCCACGTGTCGGGCGGCCATGCGTCAACCACGATCGCCGACACCCACGCCTCCCGGCCCTGGTCGTCCCGGGCACGCGCCCATACCTCCGAGCGGCGGGTGGGCGGCCGCTGGTTGTTCTTGGCGACCGGACCGCTGCCTTGGCACAGCAGGGTCACCTCTTGGTCGACCGGCACCGTGAACAGCTTCGTTCCCCCCGGCGTCTCGCGAAACGATGCCGGGCCGCACCGGGTGCTGCCCCCAGCGGTCCGGTAGTGGCAGGTGTCGATGCGTACCCGGAGCTCTTGGGCCGCCGGGGGTTGGGCTGTTGGCGAACGGTCGCGGGTGATCGCCAGGGCCCCGACGGCCAGGCCGCCGACCACCAGGATCAACCCGGCGGCGCCGAGCGCCAGCCATCGCCAGCGGCGCTGCCTCGGCGCACCGACCGGCGGTGTGCTCCCGGGAACCGTGGTCAGGTCCGGACCCGCGTGGAACGGTTGGCCGCCGGAGTTCCCGTTCAACAGCGCTCACCGGGGTCGGCGAGGTCAGTCGGGAGGGTCCACACCCGAAGCAACGTACTCGAAATGTGCGGGATCGGGCAGGGGCCAGTCGACGCCCGAGGTGAACCCTGCGTCGGACAGGGCGTGGACGAGCTCCGGTGCAAACTCCACGTCCCGGCCCCGCTCGTCCTCAGCAATGTTGAGGTCGAGGGCGATGCCCCAGCTGTGGCGGGAGAGGTAAGGCAGCCCCTCGATCGCGCGGGGGTAGTAGCAGCCCGCGTAGCCCTCCGGGTCGACCGTGTCGCCGAGGCCCTGTGCCTTCAGTTGGCCGAGCGCCTGGCGGAGCGGCTCGACGATCGCCCGGTGGCACGTTACCGTGCCGAGCAGCGGGACGGTCTCGGTGACGATGTTGGCATCAACCCATTCGGGGTCGGGCGACGCCGTACCGTCGGGGGCGGACCGAACGCTGAACTCGCCGAAGCGATCCTTGATGATTGCCTGAGGCACCACTTGGTCGCCGTGCCGGGCCCAGCGGACCTCTGCTGCGGGGACGACCCGCAGCGGGTCATCGGTCGATGCGGCCGATCGGACGCTCGCCACTGCCTTCTCTGCCGTCATGTCGAGCTGGGCGAGCACGAAGCGGCGTGTCCCGACGTTGAGGGTTTGAGCAACCGCGGGGGAGACGACCACCTCGGCGGCAGCGATCTGGTCGTCGTCGAGGATCGCCCGAACGGTGAGCGAGTCGCCCGAGGCCGTCCGCAGGGTCCCGCCGACGCCGATCCCTCGGAGTCGGGCGGAGGTGGCGCCGAGCACGGCGTCGCCGGTGCCGAGCGTGGAGAGAACCTGGGTGGTGGCCGGGTCGGTGAAATCCTTGAACGTGTCCGGGTCGTAGGCGAGCGTGTCGAGCGGGACGGTCCTCCCATCTTCGGTCCGCTCGGTCACGGCTCCGTTCGAGTCGGAGGAGGATTCCAGGTCGAGCGTGCCGCCGAGCACCTCGGTGGTGCGGGTGACGCCGTCGACCTCGCTGACCGCCTTGGTCAGCTCATCGGAGACGCCCCCGGGCACCCAGACCAGCACGGTGGATTGGTCGCCTGATCCCTGCGGCGGGCCGCCGCATGCTCCGAAGCTCACTGCCACCACGATTGCGGTCATGGCCGAGACGAGAGGTGTTCGTCGGTGGGTCACCGGCGCAGGCTAGAGCGACAACCATGGGGCCCGAGGCTGCGGCCGAATTCCTTCGCTTCCTGGGCGGGCCATCGGCTCGTCCGATCTCGACGAGTGTCGTGTCTGAGCTGGCAGTCGTTATCGGGCGACGAAGTACTTGGCCTGCGGGTGGTGGCAGATGATGGCCGAGGTGGTCTGCTCCGGGTGGTACTGCCAGCCGGTGTCCTCGTTGCACTCGATGCCGATCGCCTCGGCTCCGAGCAGCTCACCGAGGATGGCATTGGCCTCCAAGTCGGGGCAGGCGGGGTAACCGAAGCTGTATCGGCCTCCTCGATACTTCTGGCGGAACAGGCCGGTGAGGGCGGTCCTGTCGGGGGTCTGGCCGGCCCAGTGCGGATCCTCGTCGGCGAAGCCCCACTCCTCGCGGATGCGGCGGTGCCAACGCTCGGCCAGCGACTCGGCCATCTCCACGCCGAGGCCATGGAGGAACAGGTACTCGGTGTACTTGTCGGCGGCGAACAGCTCGGCCGTGCGCTCGGACACCTTGGAGCCCATCGTGGCGATCTGGGCGGCCACGTAGTCGGGCTCGCCCGACTCGACCGAGCGGAAGAAGTCGGCGATGCACAGGTACGGCGACTTGGTCTGACGGGGCAGCGGGAAGCGGGCACGCTCGACGTTGCGATTCTCGTCGGTCCAGATCACCAGGTCGTCGCCGTCGCCGTTGGCCGGGAAGAACCCGTAGGCGACCGTCGGGATGAGCAGGTCCTGTTCGCGGGCGTCGGCGAGCTCGGAGCGGAAGCGATTGCGCACCCGCTCCTTGAACGCTGCGTCGTCCTCGTCGCCCTCCGGGCGGAACTGCCACTGGTTGCGGTACAGGGCGGTCTCGTTGACCCAGCCGGCGATGTCGTCGATCGGAATGCCCTTCACCACCCGCGTGCCGAGGAACGGTGGGACGAACACGTGGTTGTCGGTCGCCACCTCGGGGGAGCGGGCGGGCAGGTCGGTGGGCGCATCGGGGCCTTCGCCGGCCCTTGCGGCCAGGCGGGCCGACAGCCCGGGGATCTCACGGCCTGACGGCTCGATGCCCCAGCCCTTGTCCTCGTCGGTCTCGCCCTCAGCCTTGATCTTCATGAGGCGGTCCATCGTGTGCAGGCCCTCGAAGGCGTCCTTGCCGTAGAACAGCCTGCCGGGATGGTTCTCGCGCAGGTCACGCTCCACGTAGGCCCGGGTGAGGGCGGCGCCGCCGAGCATCACCGGGATGCGCTCCAGGTCGCGGCTGGCCAGCTCGAGCAGGTTGTCGCGCATGATCAGCGTGGACTTCACGAGCAGGCCGGACATGCCGATCGCATCCGCCTTGGTCTCCAGCGCTTTCTCGATCATCTCGGTGATCGGCACCTTGATGCCCATGTTGTGCACGGTGTAGCCGTTGTTGGTCAGGATGATGTCGACCAGGTTTTTGCCGATGTCGTGCACATCGCCCTTGACGGTGCCCAGCACGATCGACCCCTTGCCGGTGTCGTTCTCGTCCTTCTCCATGTGCGGCTCGAGGTGGGCGACCGAGGCCTTCATCGTCTCGGCCGACTGCAGCACGAACGGCAGCTGCATCTCGCCGGCACCGAAGCGCTCGCCCACGATCTTCATGCCGGCCAGCAGGATGTCGTTGATGATGGCCAGCGGAGCGATGCCCTGGGCCATCGCCTTGTCGAGGTCCTCGGTGAGGCCCTCCTTGTCGCCGTCGATGATGCGGTGGCTGAGGATGTCCTCCAGCGTCCAGTCGGTGCGGTCCTCGACGACGGCCTCGGCGGCGCTGACGTCGCTGAAGATCTCGAGCAGCTTCACCAGGGGGTCGTAGTCCTTGTCGCCCTCCGACAGCGTGCCCTCGGTGCCCCGACGGTCGTAGATGAGGTCGAGCGCAACCTCCTTCTGCTCCTCGGGGATCTTGGCCAGCGGCATGATGCGGGCTGCGTGAACGATCGCCGAGTCCAGTCCGGCCTTGACGCATTCGCTGAGAAACACCGAGTTGAGCACGTGACGGGCGGCCGGGTTGAGGCCGAAGCTGGCGTTGGAGACGCCCAGGGCGGTGTGCACGCCCGGCAGCTCGGCCTTGATGCGGGTGATCGCGTTCATGGTGGCCATCGCGTCGCCGCGCAGGTCGTCGTCGCCGGTCGACAGGGGGAAGGTGAGGGCGTCGAAGATCAGGTCGGACGATTCCAGCCCGTAGCGGTTGATCGCCAGGTCGTGGATGCGGTGGGCGATCTGCACCTTCCACTCGACGTCGCGGGCCTGGCCCTTCTCGTCGATCAGCAGGCAGATGACCGCTGCGCCGTACTGACCGGCCAGCTTCATCACCCGGTCGAGTCGGCTGCCCTCGGCTTCGCCGTCCTCCAGGTTGGCCGAGTTGAGGATGGCCCGGCCGCCCATCCAGCGCAGGCCGGCCTCCATCACCTCGGGCTCGGTCGAGTCCAACACCAGGGGAGCGGTCGACTGCGTGGCGAAGCGGCTGGCGATCTCCTCCATATCGGCCACGCCGTCGCGCCCCACGTAGTCGACGCACACGTCGAGCACGTGGGCGCCCTCCTTCACCTGGTCCTTGGCCATCTTGACGCAGGTGTCGTAGTCGCCCTCGAGCAGCGCCTCCCGGAACCGCCTGGAGCCGTTGGCGTTGGTGCGCTCGCCGATGATCATGAAGCTGGCGTCCTGCTCGAAGGGCACCAGGCTGTAGATCGACGTGGCGCCGTGCTCGAACTCGCCCTCGCTCCAGTCGACCTTGCGCCCGCCGACCGCCTCGGCCAAGGCGCGGATGTACTCGGGTGTGGTTCCGCAGCAGCCGCCGACGATGCTGACGCCCAGCTCCTCGACGAAACGGGTCTGGTGCTCGACGAACTGCTCGGCGGTGAGGTCGTAGTGCATCTTGCCGTCGACGACCGACGGCAACCCGGCGTTGGGCATGACGACGATGGGCACCCGGCTGGCCTGGGCCAGGTGGCGCACGTGCTCGGCCATTTCGACCGGGCCGGTGGCGCAGTTGATGCCGATGACGTCAGGGCCCATCGCATCGAGGGCCACCAGCGCGGCAGAGATCTCGGTGCCGGGCAGCATGCGCCCGGTGAGCTCGATGGTCACCTGCACCTGGATCGGGACCTTGCGCCCCACCTCGGCCATTGCATCGCGGCAGGCGGTCATCGCCGCCTTGGCCCCCAGCAGATCGAACTGGGTCTCGATGACGTACAGGTCGATGCCGCCTTCGAGCAGGCCGAGGGCGGACTGGTAGTAGCTGGCCCGCAGGTCCTCATAGGAGATGTTGCCCAGGGTGGCGAACTGGGTGCCGGGGCCCATCGATCCGCCCACCCACCGGGGACGCTCGTCGGTGGAAAACTCGTCGGCTGCAGCCCGGGCCAGTTGCGCCGCCTTCAGCGACAGCTCGTGGGCCCGGTCGGCGATGTCGTACTCGCGCAACGGCACGCCGAAGGCACCGAAGCTGTTGGTCTCGATCGCGTCAGCGCCGGCCTCCAGGTACTCCCGGTGCATCTGGGTGATCAACTCGGGACGGGTGTCGCAGAGGATCTCGTTGCAGCCCTCGAGCGCATCGCCGCCGAAGTCGTCGGGTCCCAGATCGTGCCCCTGCAACCAGGTCCCCGAGGCGCCGTCGAACACGACGACCCGCTCGCGGATGGCCGAAAGGTAAGAGCTGTCAGTCATAAGAAGCGCAAGGTTACTGCCCCGGGGCAAATCCTTCGAAGGGCGTTGATGATTCCCCGTCAGGCGCCTACGAACCGGTGAAGCTCGCCTCGGAGATGACCGTGTCGTCGTCGGCGCCCGGCGGGCGGGTGGTTTCCAGGATCGTCATCCGAATGTTGGTGGTGGTGGCATCAACGGACGTGAGCTGCATCTTGGGGCGTTCTTCGAATCGTTGTACCACCGACGTACCGTCGTCGAAGCTCCATTCGACAGCGTTGACAAGCCGATTGACCCCGAACGATGAGGTCGGCTCACAGTCGTTGCTCGGTCGACTGGCCTGCCTGAGGTACCCGGGCGTTATCCCGACAGTCGACAGATGAACTGGCTTGTCGAATGAGACGTCGAAGTACTGGCCGGTGCCGTCGCTGCTGCTCGCTCCCCAGCCGAGGTCGGTCCCATCGATCAACTGCTCGGCGAAGTAGGAGATCGAGCCGCCGGTGCAGGCCAACCTGGGAGTGGCAGCGAGTGTGTTCGACCCGCTGATCCGTGCGGGGGTGAGGGGCCCGACCCGGGCCAGGATGGCCGCCGTGGTGGGTGTAGCGTCGGCGGCCGTCGTCGCAGGGCCGGGAAGCGTGACGGTTTGACCGGGGCTCGCCGCTTCGTTTGGTTCTTGGGAACCGCTTGTTCGAGCCGGCGCCGCCGTGCCGGGCGAGTGGGTGGCCCCACCGGATTGGGTGGTGGAGGCCACAGCCTGTTCGGACGCCGTCCCTGATGATCTCAACACCCACCACAGGACACCGGACGCCAGGACGAGAAAGACCAGCGATGCCACGGCTGCCAACACCAACCCGTAGCCGTCCAGCCGAGGTGGGGGAGGGGGTGCGAGCGGTGACGGCTCGGGACTCGTCGGCTCGTCTCTCACGGGTCGACACTAGATCCCGGTCGGGTCGCGCATCCGGCTATTCATCCGTGCCGTCGTCTCAGCTCCGATTCGGGTGCGGGGTGCGGGGTGCGGGGTGCGGGGTGCGGGGTGCGGGGTGCGGAAGGCTCGCGCTCGACACGCCGGGAGCGTCTGCGATCGATGGACCGATGTCGTTAGTCTCCACCGGGTGAAGGTGTATACGCGCAGAGGCGATGATGGGACGACCGGGCTGTTCTTTGGCGGACGGGTGCGCAAAGACAGTCCAGCGCCGACCGCCTATGGCGACGTGGACGAGGCACAGGCCCAGATTGGCGTCGCCCGAGCGCAAGCGGCGGAGACCCAACAGGTGCCCGGTGGCCACGGGCTGCTCGACGAGATCCTCGTTTCGGTGGGTCGCGACCTGTGGGTGTTGATGGCCGAGCTGGCGACCGCTCCCGAGAACCACCACAAGCTGGAGGACGGTGGCACTCGGGTGACGGCCGCCATGGTTGAGCGTCTGGAGCAGCTGATCGACCACACGTCCGCCCTGTTCGAACCGCCGAGCGAGTTCGTCGTCCCCGGCGAGTCGGTGGTGGCTGCCCAACTGGACGTCGCCCGGACCGTCATCCGGCGCGCCGAGCGATCGGCCCTGGGAATCGAGGGTGTGGGTGCTCAGGCGATCGCCTACCTCAACCGGTTGTCCGACCTGCTCTGGACGCTGGCCCGCTGGGTGGAGGGCGAGTCGCTGACCACCCGTTCGGTGCCGAGCGACGCTCCCGACCCGACCGAAACCCGGGATTTGGGCGACGACCCCGATCCGACCGACGAGAACCCAGGAGCCTCCACCCATGGCTGATGTGCCCCAGATCAAGGTCAGCGCCAAGCCGCCGATCCGCACCGATGCGCTGGTGATGCTGGTCGACAACGGACGCACCGAGACCGACGGGATCGACTGGGGCTACCTCGAACGGGTGGGCTTCGAGGCAAAGGTGGGGTCGCACGTCATGGTGCCCGGCGACGGCGACCTGGTGCGGATCCTGGTCGGCATGGGCGACCGGGCCGAGGTCACGCCCGACACCTTCCGGCGAGCAGGTGCCGTCGCGGCCAAGGCCGGCGCCAAGTTCAAACGCATCAACGTCGACTTCCCCGACGCCTCCTCCGAGCTGCTCGATCCCCGGGCGATGGGCCAGGCGCTCGCCGAGGGAATGGTGTCGGGCGCCTACAGCTACGACGAGTACAAAACCTCCGAGGTGAAACTGCGCGACATCGTCGTCGTGTCGAAGCTGGGTCGGGAGCTGTCCTCCGGCGTGCAGCGGGGCCGCGTGGTCGGTGAAGCCGTCGCTTTCGCCCGCGACCTAGTGAACGAGCCGGGCGGGTCGGCGACCCCGGCTGCGCTGGCCAAGACGGTGGCCGAACGGGCGATGGCCGCCGGGCTCGGCGTAAAGCTGATGGACGAGAAGGCGATCGCCAAGGCCGGCATGGGCGGGCTGATCGCCGTCAACAAGGGCTCGACCCAGCCGCCGAGGTTCATCCAGCTGACCTATCAGCCCAGCGGCACCTCGAAGAGCGCCGACGGGTCCGGTGCCCACCTGGCGCTGGTCGGCAAGGGCATCACGTTCGACTCCGGCGGCCTCTCGCTGAAGACCGGTGAGGGCATGATGACGATGAAGATGGACAAGGGCGGTGGGGCCTCGGTGCTCGCCGCCATGTGCGCCCTTCCCGCGCTGAAGGTCCGCCAGCGGGTGACGGCCTTCGTGCCGCTGACCGACAACATGCCCGGCCCGAACGCACAACGCCCTGGCGACGTGTTTCGAGCACACAACGGCAAGACGGTCGAGGTGCTCAACACCGACGCAGAGGGTCGCCTGGTGCTGGCCGACGCCCTGTCGGTGGCCGCCGACGCCAAGCCGGACGCCATCATCGACCTGGCCACGCTGACCGGCGCCGTCATGGTGGCGCTGGGCAAGCGAATCGCCGGGCTGATGGGCAACAACGACGACTTCACCGGCCAGGTCTCCGATGCCGCCAAGTGGGCCGGTGAGTCGGTGTGGACCCTGCCTCTGCCCGACGAGTACCGCTCGGCGCTGGACAGCCCGGTCGCCGACCTGAAGAACATCGGCGGCGACCGCTACGGCGGTGCTCTCACCGCAGGGTTGTTCCTGTCCGAGTTCGTGCCCGAGGGTCTTCCCTGGGCTCACCTCGACATCGCCGGCACGGCGTGGTCGGACGAGGACACCGCAGAGACGTGCAAGGGCGCCACCGGCTTCGGTGTGCGCACCCTGCTGCGCCTGGTCGAGCGCTTCGCCGCCCCCGAGGCCTGAGCGAAGTCGCCCCCGAGGCTCTCAGCCCCCAACTGGGGAGCGCGGAGCGCGCTCTGGTGGTTGTTTGGGCTCCCGAGTTGCGGGTGGTGGGCAAGCGGGGAGTGCACCGGGCCTTGGTCAACCGGCTTTCAAATGGGTCTTCGCGCCGCTGGAGTGTGTCGTAGACCCATTTGAGCGCCCACGCGTAAGGACTCGGCCCCGCTGCACGGAGACAAAGCTCAGAAGTAGTCCTGGCTGTTGGCCGCTGGATGCGAGGCGAAAGCAGCGTCGAGGCTGGGCAGCACGTCCTGGTTGGAGACGCCCGCCCTGCCAGCGGCGGCGAGGGTGCGCCACGGGGTGGTGCCCAGGATGGCCATCCCGAGGGTGGCCCGGTCGCAGGTGAGGCCAACCGGCTCGATGCCGACCGACAGCGACCCCGCTCGCTGAGAGGGACCGGCCTCGTCGTCGGGGCCGGCCTGGTCGAGCACGGTGACCTCGGCCGGCGCCCCGGGGTCGGCCCGCAGCCGGACGGTGACGGTCGGCGCGGACCAGCCGGACGCGCCTCCTTCGACACGGAGGGTCAGGTCGAGCGGCGCGCTGTAGGTGCGGGCGGCCAGCAAGCCCGCCGGGTCAAGCGGGCACAGCCACAGCTGATCGCGAATGCCGACGATGTGGCACTTCCGAGGATCGGCAGTCGCTGCCGGTATGGGCGAGTCCGCCGGGGCGGTGTCCCAGCGCACCGAACTCGACAGGTCGATCTCGGCACAGTGGCGAAACAACGCCAGCTCCACCTGGGGGTCGACCGTGTGCAGATCCCGGACGACGACGGTCCTCTGGCCCCATTCACCCTCGAGCCGCCAGAGCGCATAGCCGTCGACCGAACCGTCGGCGTCGCGGTGCAGCGATACGAACTGCGGGCCGCCGCCTTCGAACGAGCGTCGCTCGCCCAGCACCAGATGGTCCCACCACAGCTCCGGTCGCGACAGCGTGCCCGGCCGCTGCCCCTCGACGCGCCGTCGAAAAGCCACGATCTCGTCGCGGAATACCGACGCCTCGTCCAGGTCGATGCGTCCCAGCGGAACATGGTCGAGCCCGTGCCGACCCGTTGGCGCCACAAGCTGATGCTGCGAGGTGGCGACGCCGAAGCCGAAGCGACCGTAGATCGTGCCCTCCGAGGCGGTGAGCACGGCTGCAGCGATGCCCCCGGCGGTCATGGCGCCCAGTTGGGCGCCCATCAGCGCGGTCAGCACCCCTCGGCGCCGGTGTGACGCCCGGGTGGTCACCGCGATGACTGCGCCGACCGGCGTGGTGGTGCCCCCGGGCAGCGTGAGCTGCCACGTCAGGTCGGCGCTGGTGCCCACGATCGTGTCCCGGTCCTCGACCACCCACGCCTGGCGGCCCAGCCCCTCGA
>MTKZ01001695.1_pt1 | contig 15166 bp, 15 predicted proteins | sample 1042781 | NCBI WGS metagenome assembly MTKZ01 (sample SAMN06212207, study PRJNA360539) | anaerobic digester metagenome | biome: Wastewater treatment plant; material: sludge; isolation source: anaerobic digester fed with sludge from wastewater treatment plant | place: Denmark: WWTP Viborg ...
ATCTTAGACGAAGCGCTCCACATGCACCTGCCCGGGCTGCAATTTGGTGTGTTCCACGAATCCTTCAGCGTTGAGCGCTTCCATCATGGCGTTGACCATGCCGGAAACCCCGCACAGGAAGACATGCGTGTTCTCAGGGGTGGGTTGGAAGCCCCAGGCTTCTTTCACCGCGCCCGATTTCCAGACCTCCTGCACCCAGCCGGTGCGGCCGGTCCAGGGCACGGGTTCGTCCTGCGGGCGGTCAATGGTGGTGATGTAGCTGAAGTTATGGCACAGGAAGGCCATCGTCTGCAGCTCGGAGCGGTAGCCCAGGTCCCAGGAGTGGTAAGCGCCGTGCAGCACCGCGAACTTGCGTTCCGCCCCGCAGTTCAGCTCGGATGTGAGCATGCTAATGTAGGGAGCCAATCCGGTACCGGTGGCGACCATGGCGATGTGTTTGTCTTTGGGCACCTGGCCGAGGGTGAACAGGCCGCTGGTTTTAGGTCCCAGCCACAGCGGATCGCCGACCTTCAAGGCGAAGAGGCGCGGGGAGAGCGCACCGGTGGACAGCATGGAGATGTAGAACTCCATATATTCCTTGTTCCTGGAGGACGAGGTAACGGAATAGGAGCGGCGGATGAGCTTGTCCGGATCGCTCGGGACCGGTTCCGGCTCAGACCATTGAGCGCGCGGCGCGGAGCCGGGCAGACCCAGCACAGCGAACTGCCCCGGGATGAAATCCGGCAATTCCCAGCCTTCCGCGGCCACCCGCAGGGTCATTACGCGCGCGGAAAGTTCCACCTTGGAAATCACTCTTGCGTTTAGTTGAATGTCTGCCATTTTTCTCCATTTAGCGTGCTGGTGATTGATGTCAATCTGTTACAAATAATAAAGACTTCCTTAACCCACATTATGAAAATCCTATTTCTCAAATTATACAAAATAATTAATGGTTGGACTCAATAAAAACACAATTAGCTATCCAAACAGCAGGGTCAGTCAACACGGGATATAGAGGAGAAAACGGATCCTTGAACTACCGGGATCCGTTTTGATGATTCAACCGGATGCAACCCTACGTGTTCTTCTTTTCCTCCTGCCTGAAGACCAGGTAGGAGTAAACGACCGCAATTAGAGAAGCGCCCAGGACGGAGACCATCAGAATGACAAATGCCTTATCGGGGAAAAGCAGCGATAAAAGGGTGAGGATACCGGCGGCGATGAACAGCTTGCTGCCCAGGCGGTGTGTCTTTTCCCATACCACGTCATTCGCCAGCGTCCAAGGAGTGCGGATGCCGATGAAATAGTTGCGTTTGGCCTTGCGGATCATCAGACCGATCAGGATGAAAAGCAGTCCCATTGCCGGGACCATGGCCACGCTCATGCGGATGCCGGTGTGGCCGAGGTTCCAGGCCAGGGTCAGACCGTGCACGAACGCCATGAACAGGTTGAACAGGACGATGAACACATTGAACCAGCCGCGGAAATCGGCGATGTTCTTTTTCAAAGGGTCGATCGAAGGGATGGCGAGGAAGAGCAGGGTTAGCCCGACCATCATCACGGGCAGCAGGAAGGCGCCCCAGAACTTGCCCATGTACCCATCGACCTGGTCGGCTTCGTTCCAGTGTGACGCCATGGGGTCGGGGAGGCGCGACCAGAGGAAAACGCCGGCGAGGATGACGACGAGGATCAGAACGGCAGAGAGAATTATTGAAGTTTTGGTAGACATAATCCCTTTCCTTTTTCCGTAATAGCGAACGGGAAATATTATAGTCTGCTTTTAAGGCCGGCGCGGATGCAGTACAATCATCAAAACCGGAGATAAGGGAAAAACCATGCAAACCATCGGACTGATAGGCGGAATGAGCTGGGAATCTTCACTGGAGTATTACCGCATCCTCAATGAGACGGTTAAGGAAAGATTGGGCGGGCTGCATTCAGCCAAATGCATCCTGTATTCGGTGGAGTTCGCTGAGATCGAGGTGCTGCAGCACGCGGGTCGTTGGGACGAAGCGGCGCAGGTAATGGTGGAAGCCGGGCAAAGCCTGGAGCGCGCCGGGGCGGACTTCATTTTGCTGTGCACCAACACCATGCACAAACTGGCTGGTGAGATTGAAGCGGGCGTGAGCATTCCGCTGCTGCATATCGCGGACGCCACCGCTGAGGTAGTAAAAGCCGCGGGAATCAGGCGCGTGGGGTTGTTGGGTACGCGCTACACCATGGAACAGGGTTTTTACAGGGGACGTCTTGTGGAAAAGCATGGGATTGAGGTGGTGATCCCGGAGGAGGCGGAGCGCGAGATCGTGCACCGCGTGATCTACGATGAGCTATGCCTGGGGGTCATCAAACCGGAATCGCGGCGGGCTTTCACGGCGATCATTGAAAAACTGGCGGCTGCCGGTGCGGAAGGGGTGATACTGGGCTGCACGGAGATCGAGAACCTGGTGCGGCAGGAGGACAGTCCGCTGCTGGTATTCCCCACTACCAGGATTCACGCCGAGGCGGCGGTGGAGTGGGCGCTGAATTAGCTCATTAGTCTGTATAATTGTTATTGAGTCAGGACGGCTCACCCCCTTTTTTTCTCATTTCAGCTCACTTTGCGAATCCGTCCCTCTTAAGTAAAAGGAGGTTAAGATGGTTTCAGATTTCTTCAACGGAATTATCAAGTGGAATATTGAGAGGAACGGGACAAGCCATACTATTCCTGGTTTCTATCGTGAAAACTTCTTCATGACCGCTATCTATACTGCTTCCACAAGCAAGATCAAGGAAAAAATACCCCATCCAGAACTTTATCCAGTTGAGATTATGCCGGGGCGCTGCCTGATCGCATTTACAGCCTTTGAATACAGGAAACCTGATATTGAGCCTTACAACGAGGTCAGCATTGCATTTGTGGTATCACACAATAAACGGCCTCTTACGCTGCTCACTGCTTTAAGGCTTCTCAACTCGCCAGTGTCGAGTGTATATGTTTGGAAGCTGCCAGTTACTACAGAGAGCGCCCGTGCGGGCGGCGTGGATTTATTCAATTACCCTAAATTCGTTGCCGACATCACCTTTTTGCATGAAGAGAATAATTCTATTACCTGTATTCTGGCTGACTCTGGTAATGAAATACTCAGAATAACCGGCAGCAGGATTAAAACAAGGATGAATTCACAATTGCGCTTCATTTCTTTTACAGTTGAAAATGGCATTCTGTTAAAAGTTAACCAACTGGTCAACCCAATTGAATATGGAACCACCCTGGCGAAGGAAGCGGCTCAACTTCAGATAGGTAATAACCACCCAATTAGCCGCGATCTGAATACAATGCAGATTGGAAAAAATCCTTTTGCGTACCAGTATTGCCCTACAAGCGAGATGATTCTTTTTCCGGCTCGCAACATTATCGATAAATAGATTATTGAAAAACCACCCGCATTATCGATTCTGTCTGAACAAAACAACCCATGAAAAGGTTGTTGAAAACCTTTTCATGGGTCAGCCCTACCAAAGAGATTCGATCAATAGGTCAATGTTTTGGCGTCGGCTTGGGGAATTCGATAATCGTAGGGGCGATTCATCCCACTCACACAATCAATTCGGGGACTGTGTGAATTGCCCCCAAATTATCGATTCTGTCTGAGCTCAACAACCCATGAAAAGGTTGATAAAAACCTTTTCATGGGTCAATAAAAAAGACCCCTCTTTGTTAGAGGGGTCTAGTGGTTTGAGATAAATTAATAGGTCAGCGTCTTGGTGTCGGCTTTGACGCGCTTGCGGAACACGTAATAGGTCCACACCTGGTAGGCGATCACCACGGGCACCATGACCGCGGCGATGATGGAGATTACCTTGAGGGTGTAGGGCGATGAAGAAGCGTTGTAAATGGTCAGGTTATTGGCGGCGTCGGTGGTGGAGATCATCACGTTGGGGAAGAGGGCGAAGAAAAGGGCTGCCACTACCAGAATTACGGTGAGGCTGGAAGTGATAAACGCCCAGCCTTCACGCTTGAGGTCCATCATCACGCGCGAGGCGACCAGGGAGGCCACGGCGAGCAGCGGCAGGATCAACGCGCCCCAGCCTTTGGTGGAGAAAGCTGATTTTGTAAAGTACAACGCTGCGAACAGCCCCAGCGAGAAGACCAGCGCCGTGGTGAAGTACATTTTGGCGTTGCCGTGCGCCTTGGCGCGCAAGCCCTCAGTGAGCTTGAGGCTGAGGAAGTTGGCACCGTGGAAGCAGAACAACATCACCACGGTGAGACCGCCCAGCAGGCTGATGGGATTGAGCAGGGACCAGAATGTGCCGGTGAACTGCATGTCGGCGTCAATGGGCACGCCGCGCACGAGGTTGGTAAAGACTACGCCCAACAGGAAGGCGGCAAAAAAGCTTGAGATGGAGATGGCGCGGTCCCAGCCGTAGCGCCAGCGGGGGGTGTCGTGCTTGCTGCGAAACTCGAAAGCCACACCGCGCACGATGAGGGCGAAGAGCAGCAGGAAGAAGCCCAGGTAGAAGCCGCTGAACATGGTGGCGTACCAGTGAGGGAAAGCGGCAAACGTTGCTCCGCCCGCGACGATGAGCCACACCTCGTTGCCGTCCCAGTGCGGGCCGATGGTGTTGATGATGGCGCGGCGTTCCACATCCTTGCGGGTGAGCGCGGTGAGCAGCATGCCCACACCAAAATCAAAACCTTCCAGGAAGAAGAAACCGGCGTAAAGTACCGCGATCAGGAGAAACCAGAGGATATTGAGGTCCATTATTTACCTCCTCTTTTCTTGTGCGTTTCCACAGTAGTGACGGGCACGGAATCCGCCTCGGCGGTGACCAGGCCTTTTTTGGCAAATTTCAATAACAGGAAGAGGTCGAATGCCATCAGCACCGCGTAGATGACAACGAAACCGACCAGGCTGATGAGCACCGTGGCGGGGGTGAGGTTGGGGCTGACCGCGTCCTTCGTCTGCATTAATCCATGCACCACCCAGGGCTGGCGGCCGGTCTCGGTTAGGAGCCAGCCGGTGGTGTTGGCGACGTAAGGCAGGAAAATGATCCACACCAGCCAGCCGGAGCGTTTGATCCATTTATCAGGGTACTTTTTCCAGGCGATGAACAGCGCGCCAGCGGAAAGCAGCACCATCAACAGCCCCGCGCCGACCATGGTGCGGAAGGTCCAGAAGGCGATGGGAATGTTCGGAATGTAGTTGCCGGGTCCGTAGAGTGCTTCGTACTGCGCCTGGATGTTGTTGAGCCCCTCGACCTCGCCGGAGAATTTGAAGAAGTACAGGAAACTGAGCGCTTTGGGGATAGTGATCGTCCAGGTGGTGCGGCGACCCTTTTGATCAATACCGGCGATCACGTGAAAGTCAGCCGGGTCGGCTGTTTCATAATGTGCTTCCGAAGCGGCAGCGGCCATTGGCTGTACCACACGCAGGTACACGCCCTGGGCGTGACCGGCCAGGCCAACTGCGACCGCCGAGATGAGCCCGATAAGGGCTGACATGTAGAAGGTCTTCTTGAACGCCTCCACCTCGTGATTGCGCACCAGGTGGTAGATGCTGAAGCCGAGCATGAAGAAGGCGGCGGTGACCAACCCCGCGAAGAAGGTGTGCAGGAAGAGGTATAGCGCTCTTGGATTTGCAAGCAGCGCGCCGAAATCCGTCATCTGGGCGCGGCCGTTGACGATCTCGTAGCCGACCGGGTGCTGCATAAAACCGTTGGCAGCGAGGATCCAGAAAGCGGACAGGTTGCCGCCGATGGCGACCAGCCACATCACCGCGGCATGCAGTTTCTTTGAAATGCGCTCCCATCCGAAGATCCACACACCCAGGAAGGTGGATTCCAGGAAGAAGGCAAGCAGCCCTTCGACCGCGAGCGGTGCGCCGAAGACATCCCCCACGAAGCGGGAGTACTCAGACCAGTTCATGCCGAACTGGAACTCCATCACAATGCCGGTGACGACACCCATGGCGTAATTGATGAGGAAGAGCTTGCCCCAGAACTTGGTCAGGCGTTTGTAAACCGGGTTGCCGCTCTTGACGTACATGGTCTCCAGGATGGCGACGAACCAGCCCAGGCCAAGGGTGAGCGGGACGAAGAAGAAATGGTAGATCGTGGTGAGGGCGAATTGCCAGCGGGATAGAAGAACGATGTCCATATCAGACTCCTTTGAGGAGGTTTTGTGGCACGGTTAGAGCGCCGGCCAGAACGCGGGCAGCGCCAGGCGCAGGATGGTATCGATCAACACGGCGAGCAGGAGCAGGTTGCTGAACAACCGGTTGTGATAGAAGGCGAAGCCGGAGAACCAGGTTGGCCAGTACTGCCATTCCTTGGGGGGTTCCTGGGGGCGGGGTTTGGTGTGAACGCCAATGGCGTACAACGCGCGTTTTCCGGCGAAGAAGACAATGAGGAGGATGGGGGTGAAGTAATGCGTGACGAAGACCAGCACCAGCAGGATGATGTAGATCAGCACGAGCACGGTCATGTTGACATAGCGCGCGGTCTTCTCGCCGATGACCACCGGCAGGGTGCCCACCTTTTTCTTCTTATCTTCGGGGGCTTTATCGATGTGCTTGCCGATGTTGATACTGACCACGCTCAACCCCCAGGGGATGCCGGCCAGGGCGACCTGCCAGAAGTTGGTCATATCGCCGCGGGCAAGCACCAGGAAGACAGCCGCCACCATGATCGGTCCCCAGACGAGGAAGATGGACAGCTCGCCAAGCGCGATGTGCTTGAGCGGCCAGGTGTACAGCAGCAGCACCAGCGCGCCGATGGCAAAAAGGATGATGACATTGAGCGAGAAACGTGTGTAGAAGAGCGCGAAAATGCCCGTCAGGAAGGCAAGCGTGCCGCTGAAAGCGAACCAGCGGAACTGCTGTTCCTTGGTCCAGAACTTCTGGATCAGGGGATGTACGCCGTACTGGGTGCGGAAGTAGTTATCCGTATCGACCCCGCGGGAGAAATCGGTGTAATCATTGAGAAAATTGTTGGTGCCATGCGCGACAAACAGACCGATGGTGATGATCAACCAGGCGAGGATGGACATTCCCCAGCTGCCCCCAAAATAACCGTGCCGGATAGCCAGCAGACCGCCGATGGCGCAGGAATAAAGCGTGACGATGGTCACACCTGAACGGGTGGCGATCAACCACTTTGAAATGAGGTCCAGACCGTCCCATTCCTCCTTGCTATCCATTTTCACCAGACCGGACAGCGCCTTTTTCCACATGGAAAAGTTTATTTTCATCAAGCCCCTCCCAGTGCAAGATTCAGGGTGAATAACATGTTATGCAGGAATTCAAGTTGATTATATACAATTTTATGTATAAAAAATGAGAATAATCTGCTGTTGCGTGTCAGGTTAGCGGGATCAATCGCGGGTTTCGTGGATGATCGGGAGGGTGAGTGCCGGGGCTGGCTCGGGCAGGCGGATATGGCGCGCAACGAAGAAGTTGAGGACGGCGATCAGCACACCCAGCAGGAACACATATTGAAAGCCGAAGGCGTTCCAAATCACTCCACCGAGCAGGGCGACACCGATGGAGAACACATGGTCGATGCTGACCGCGGCGGAGAGGGCGGGCTGAATATCCGTGGGGTCGAGGGCGATCTTCTTCATGTATGTTGAGCGCGCCATGCTGACGGAGAATAGCATCTGATCCAGCAGGTAGCATCCGCAAACCACCAGGAAGGCAATATTCTCCGGCAGGATCGAACGGGAGAAGCCGTAACCCAGGCAAACAAAGATCAGCGTAAGCGCTTCAGTGGTGAGCACCAGGCGTTCGCCAAAACGGTCGATGGCTTTGCCGAGGAAGGGTTGAAAGAGGATGCCGATGATACCGCCAATGGTGTAAAGCGTTGCGAGGGTTTGCGTGGGCTTGTTGAAGATGGTGACGATGACCCAGGGGGCGAAGGTGATGAAGATCTGTTTGCGCGATCCGGCGAGAATGGAGAGCAGGTAATAAAGGGAATACTCTTTGCGCAGTTTCAGGAAGGTACGCGGCCTGGCCGAGCGCTTGCGCTGCATCATGAACATCAGCACGGCTGCGACCAGGAAAACGATCGCCGCAATAGTGAAACTGGTCTGGTAATTGAATTTGAGGAACTTGAACCCGATGAAAACAATGAAGCTGCCCACGATGGTGGCCGCGTTGCGGATGGCGTTCAGCTGACCCAGGCGGCGTCCGGTTTTTCCGGCTGAGGCCAGTTCCATGCCGACAGTGGTGGCAACCGGCATGAAAAGATGGTTTCCCATGCTGTAGATGAAGAGGAAGACCACCATGAGCAGGTAACTGGAAGAGGAAAAGCCGATCAGGAAGATGCCGACAGCGGCCAGAAGCATGGCCACCCCGCCCAGACGCCGGCTGCCGAGGAACCACAGCGCGGCGGACACGAACAACGTGATGACGCCAGGAAATTCACGCGGAAATTCCAGAAAAGAGCGCTGGAAGCCGTTTAACGAAAAGGTATCGTTGAAAAAATTGTTGAGGCTGGAATCCACCAGGCTGGCAGCCATTCCCACGGCGAAAGACGCGATGATGAACAGCACCAGTTCACGCGGCAGTTCGCGTATGCGGGATGGGAGCGAGGGAGGCTTCAAGAGGGAGGGCTGCCTATTTATGGTCTGCGGTGATGAGCTGCTTCAAACCTTCAATTGCGACCTTGATCACGCGGTCGGCGTCGAACTCCGCCATATGTTTCTCGGTATCCGCTTCGTCCACCTCTGCCAGATCCGATTCATTGATCACGAGCATAGCCCCACCGGCGCGTTTGCGATGAATGGCTGAAATGATAAAGAGTGCGGCTGCTTCCATCTCCGAGCAGACTGCCCCGCCGGCGATCCACGCGTTCCAGCGGTCGGCCAGGTGCTGCGCCATGGGCATGCGCGGACGTTCCACCTCGCCATAGAACGAGTCTTTGGACTGGCAGACGCCGGTGTGGAAGTTCAAGCCGAGTTTTTGAGCCCCTGCGGTGAGGGCGTTGACCACTTCAATATTGGCGACAGCGGGAAATTCCATAGGAAGGTAGTGGGAAGTGGTGCCTTCGTCGCGGATGGCAGCGGTAACCACCACCACGTCACCGGTGTGAACGTACGGTTGCATCGATCCGGAAGACCCAACACGGATGAGCGTATCCGCGCCGGCCTCGATCAGTTCCTCGACCGCGATGGCGGTGGAGGGGCAGCCGATACCGGTGGACACCACCGAGACCTTCTCGCCCAGCAGGGTGCCGGTCCAGGTGACGTATTCACGATTTTGCGCGACGAAATGGGGATTATCGAAGAAACGGGCGATCTTTTCACACCGTGCCGGGTCGCCCGGCAGGAGCACGTAACGGCCAATGTCTCCCGGTTTTATGTGCAAATGAAAAGCCAGACCTGCTTCGTTTTTCATAATTACCTCGATTTTTGAAGGTGATTTCAAATTATAGCAGGGTTACGAGATGATAATTATGCTAAATGAACATCAATAATGAGTATTTTCAGGCAGCCTGTTGTTGATTGTGGCTTGTTTCTGCCTCATCCCAAACCCCTCTCCATCTACGGGATGGAGAGAGGGTAAATGAGAGGACTGTGTTTGAAAAGAGATTGACCCCGATTGGCTGCTTATGGGCGATTTTTTACTTAGATTGATGAATCGAAAGTCAATACTCTGAACACAACGTTCTCCTTCGGCAGAATCAGAGAGTCTTGATGCCGTAATTGTCCGCCAGCACCTGTTCGAGGCTGGGCTGGGTGCTGAGGAGATCGGTGATGTGGTGCTGACAGGCAGCCTTGATCAAGCGATCGGGTTCACCCTGCAGCACACAGCGCATTTTGTTGCCCTCGATGTTGAGATTGCGGATGTTGGGAATGCCGGCGAAAACCTCTTTGGTCACCGTGTCCGCGAAGCGCATTTCGATCACGCGCACCGCGCGGGAGCGCAGCTGGGTACCGCGTTCAATGGCCACCAGCTGGCCGCGGTGCAGGATGGCGACACGGTCGCAGATGCGTTCCATTTCCGGAAGTGAGCGGGAGGTAATGAAGACAGTGCGTCCTGCCTGGCGGACATCTGCGATAAGGCGGTAGAAGATATCCTGGATGGCCGGTTTCAGTTCATAGGTGGGTTCATCCAGCACCAGCAGTTCGGGGCGGGGGATGAAGGCCAGCAGCAGGTCAAATACCTGGCGGTCATGGGCGGAGAGAGTGGCGGCGGGCTGCGCCAGGTCAAGATCGAGCTGTTCGGTCAGCTTCTGTATGTCGGTCCAGAGCATGCCGCCCGGGGTATGCCCCTGTGAACGGAGCAGTTCTGCCACGGTGTGGCGGGTGGTGGAAGTGTAATTGCCGGGGTAAAAACCAGCGCGCTCACGGATCTTGCGGGCTTCACGCTGGCTGTCGAGACCGAATAATAGAAGATTGCCGCTGGAAGGGCGCATGTAACCGGCGAGCAGGCTGAAGAGGGTGCTTTTGCCGGCGTGGTCATTGCCGAGCAAGCCGAAGATCTCGCCGGGCTCCACTTCAAAGGAGATATTTTCAATCCCCTGGCGGTGACTGTATTTTTTGGAAATATTTTCCGCTTTGATGACAAAATAGCGCATACCGGCCTCCCAGAGTGTGTCTATCCCGTTGGTGCTGGTGACGAAGCATATGATCAGAAACCATATAGCCGGAAATAAAAACCGGCTGGTAGCGGAAGCACCAGCCGGCAGTGTATGCAGGGATTTTGATCAGGAAAACCTGATCAGGCGGGTACTTCCTCCGTGCACCCCGGCCATAAAAGCCGCGGCGCGATATTCAATTGAACGAACTGGGATGACTTCAGGCTTTCCCCGGGACTAAGGGGAGGCACATCTCTAGAGCCATCCGATTCTTCCGATTGCATTTGTAAACCTTTCTGCTTAAGAACTGGCTGCAATTAAGCTGTTGTTCAGTACACCGATTTTAAGTTTTACCGGGTTGAATGTCAATAGTGAAAATCAGATATTCAGATAATCCGGCCTTTCCAATGTGTAACGGATCTCTTCGCCATCGGGTCCGATCTCGGTGAAACAGTTTTTCACCAGCACTCTGCGCGAGCGAATATTCTGCGGCAGGGTGTTGGCGGTAATGCGCCTGCACTCCGGGTGGCTGAAAGCCCAATCCACCAGGACTTTAACCGCTTCAGTTGTGTAACCGTACCCCTGGTAGATCGAGTCGATCCCGTAGCCGATCTCAACGCTGCCATCAGAAGGCAATCCCTTAAAGCCGATGAGTCCGACGCCGATGTTTTCGTTATTGATCATGATCAACCAGTAAGTGATCCAATTGTGCAAAGAAGGATCAACCTCGCGCATGATCTCCAGCTTCTTGCGGATGGCCACTTCTGCATCACCCTGCATCAGGTTGGCCACAAGCGGGAGGTTCATTTGCGCGGCGAGATTCCGCACTGAAATCAGGCCGGTTTCCAGCTGCTGCATGGTCAGTGGGATCAACGTGAGACGTTCAGTCCGGATCATATTTCCTCGTATTTATTACCCCCAATCATTCAATGGGGTTGGTTCAGTCGCGTTCTTTCGAGTAGTAAACACCGTCGGGATTCTCAAAGGATTCCCTGAAACCGGCTTTGAGCAATACCCTGCGTGAAGGCAGGTTGTCATTGAGCACGCGGCTGGCGGTAATCCTCAGGCATTCACGATGGGAGAACGCCCAATCGGTAAGAGCTTCGACCGCCTCGGTCATGTAGCCTTTGCCCCTGAAAAGAGGTGAGATGCCATAACCGATCTCCACCGACCCGATGCGGTCAGGGACACCTTTAAGACCGATCAACCCGGCGCCGATATTCTCAACACGGATGACGATCAGCCAATAGGTGTACCATGGGTGCAGCTCTTCAGGAACGGCGAGCATTTTTACCAGCTTTTTTTTGATGGCAGTCTCAGCCCAGTCAGACAAAAGATCGTTGACGATGGGCAGATTAAGATCCTCTGAAAGCTTCCTGATCGAAACCAGGCTGGTTTCAAGGTTGGCTACAGAGAGAGGGATAAGCGCCAGGCGTTGTGTGCTGATCATTTTTTCTTCTAATAATTATCGTACGCTTTAAACCAGTGTAACAAAACCAGTTATGGATGTCAATCAACAGCCATTTTGTTATAATCCAATTATCCCACACGTTCCGGGAAAGGAACTCACTCATGACATCAACTGTATATTATGGCTCCCCGCGCCAGGCACGCCTGGAAGCCGCAGAATCTTTACCCGCCAAACTTGATCTGATCCTGGAACTGTTGCATTTAAGTGACAGGGTGAAGGGGGAGACGGTTTGCCTCAAGCTTCATGTTGGCAACAATATCGGTTATTCCACCATACACCCGATCTTTGTGCGCAAGGTGGTGCAGGCGATCAAAGCGGGCGGCGGCAATCCCTTCATCGTTGATGTGGATTGGGACGTGGATGGCTGCACGGCACGTGGATACACAAGCGAGGTGCTGGGCTGCCCTGTATATACGAGCGCCGGAATCGATGAGCAATATTTCCACGTGCACGAGCGTGAATATAAGAACCTGAAAACATGGAAAGTGGCGGGAATGGTGGAGGACGCCAGTTTCCTGGTCAACTTCGCCCATGTAAAAGGTCATCCCTCCTGCAGCGTTGGCGCCGCGTTCAAGAATATCGCGCTGGGCTGCATGGTTGGTGAAACGCGCAGCGCGATCCATGATACGAACCATTACGATAAATACTGGTTCAAGGAACTCTGTCCGGATAAAAGCGTGATGCAGAAGATAGTGAATTCATGCCCGTTTGGCGCTGTGGTGATTGACCGCCATGACCCGGAGGAGATGCACGTGCATTTTGAACCCTGCAACCAGTGCATGCGGTGCGTTAAGGTAGCCCCGCCGGGCAGCCTGCTCATTCAGCCGGTCAATTTCCACTCGTTCATGGAGGCAATGGCGATCTCCACGGCGATCACTCTTTCCACTTTTGAAAAGGAAAAAGCCGTGCACCTGGCGCTGGCCACTCACATGACCCCCATGTGCGATTGCTTCGGTTTCACCACTATGCCGGTGACGCGCGACGCGGGGATCTTCGGGTCCGATGACATTGTCGCGCTGGATAAGGCGATCCTGGACCTCACCGCGCAGAACCCGCTGATCCCGGAGAACCTGCCGACCAGCCTTGAAGTTCAGCCGGACGCCGGGCATCCGTTCGCCCAGATCCACGGAAAGTTCAAGGATCCGTACGTGGTTGTGCGTTATGGGGAAAAACTGGGATTAGGCAGCCAGGATTACGAGCTGGTGGATGTGCTGCCGGTGGAGGACCTGGGACCCCGTGCGAAAGGGTATTACATTTCGGCCAAGTAACAACATAAGATTACCTGAGCGTGAGCACATGTAGATGCTCCGGTTTGTTATGTCATAGCTTGCGTCTGTCCGTCGCTCACCAGCGCTCTCTGCAACTTAAGCATGATCTCCTTGCGTCGTTTTAGCATGTCCTTGTAATTGATGTTATCGGTGCCTGCAATCTCAACCCTGAGATCTGAAACGCAGGATTCCAGCACCTGTAACAGGATCTGCCTCTCGTCTTCTGTTATTTCCAGTTGGACCATGGTTCCTCCTTTACAGGGTTAATAAACGCTATCCAGAAATTGGATAGCGCGGTGAAGAATATGACTATGTGGGGTTGGGCTATCGATAATTAGTTCTTCGCTACATTTAGTATAGAAAATTGCCGACTGGAAGTCAATACACAGCCGGATCAGATGGGCGTTTCATACACCCGGTAACGGCGCAGATCACGGGCGCCGAGTTTATGGATGGCGTTGTTCATGCGCTCATTGTCCTCCAGCACGTAATTGATCTCCAGGCGCGTGTGGTCTGAATAAATCGCCTCGTAAGTGGCGCGATAAAGCAGGGTATCGATGGCTTTGCCCTGGTACTCCGGGATCACCCCCAGCGCCCACATGCGGTAACCGCTGAGGTGCGGCAGGCGTAGGAGCATTTTTAACCAGCCGAAGGGCAGCAGGCGGCTGTTGAGTCCTTTGAGCACCAGATTTACATCCGGCAGGCTCATGGCAAAGCCGATGGGGCTTCCGCTCTCCTCCTCTTCAGCGATGAGGATGGCGCGCGGGTGAACGATCTGTTTCATATCCCGCGCCATGGCACGCGCTTCTTCATCGGTCACCGGGTAAAAGCCCCAGTTGTCTGAAATGGACAGGTTGGCGAGCCGGGTGATGGTGAGCACATCCTCCTCCAGCCGCTGCATGTTCACCTGGCGGATGCGCACGCGGTAGCGCTGGCGAACCTTATCTGTAAGGGTGAGGATGCGCTCCGGCACCGTGTAATGCTCACGGGCATCGATCACGTAGACCAGCAGGTCATTGGCTTTCACCATGCCATAAGAGGTCAGCAGGTCGTTGTACCAGGGTGGGTTGTAAGGCGCGAGGATGACAGGGGGCGGTTCAAAGCCCTCCACCACCAGACCCCATTCCTGAGAAGCGAAGCTCCACGGTCCGCGCATGGTGGTCATGCCTTTGCGTTGCAGCCAGTCGCGCGCCGCGTTGAGCAGCGCGTGAGCGACCGCGGGGTCGTTGATACATTCAAAGGAGCCAAACAAACCGATGGGCTGCTGCCAGTGCTGCAGCGCCAGGTGGTCGATGAAAGCCGAGATGCGGCCGATGACCCTGCCCGCGCGTATGGCGAGGAAGAGGGTGTACGCGCAATGCTTGAGCATGGGGTTTTTCAGTGGATCGTACTGAGCCTTCTGTTCCGAACGCAGCGGCGCGACCCAGTTGGGATCCCCACGATACAGCCGGTAAGGCAGGTCAATGAACCGCTGCAACCCGCGGCTGTCTTCGACCGGGCTGATCACAAAGTCTGACGGTGATGGAGCGGGAGACGGACTCATGCTTTGCGGGCGGTCATGATCAGGTTGCCGCTGGTTTCCGTGGAGAAGGCATCACCCTGCATGCTGCCGTACGCGCGGATCATGTTGAAACCTGTACTGGTCAGCGCCTCCTCCAGTTCGCGCTGCAATTGCGCGCGCAGCAGGGTGCTGCTCACAGAGGACTGCCAGCCGCTATCAGCGTTATGTTTGAGGGTGACGATGTTGAAACGGATCAACCCGCCGGGCAGAAAATCGTAAAAGCGCTGGAAGATCCATTCCCCCTCCTCGTCACGCAGAGTTTGCGGCTCCATCCAGCGATCCTCGCGGCGCATCACGGCGTCAAAATTGCGGTTCTGTATCAGCAGCATG
>MTKZ01005497.1_pt1 | contig 15163 bp, 9 predicted proteins | sample 1042781 | NCBI WGS metagenome assembly MTKZ01 (sample SAMN06212207, study PRJNA360539) | anaerobic digester metagenome | biome: Wastewater treatment plant; material: sludge; isolation source: anaerobic digester fed with sludge from wastewater treatment plant | place: Denmark: WWTP Viborg ...
TGCCCTTGCAGCCGGAGGACTAAACGGTCTTTTGATGCTTCCTGTAAGTAAGATTGACGGAAACGGGCTTAATTATCCGCTGGGAACAAATGATTTCAGTCAGTTATTCAAAGAACCGTTCGATTCATCAGCCTTCAGGAGTCTTCCGCAGTACCTTTTTATGGGAGGGCTTGATGAGAATGACGCCGTTCTTTTCGACGACGGATATGATCCTGAAGAAAGAGCAGCCGTATTCAAAGCAATTGGAGAAAAGATGCAGCCGGACCGCTGGAACACCTGCAGGGAAATTTACATGAATGCAGGTATTAATGCTACGATCATAACATACGACAGTCTGGGGCACAAACATCCTCCGGAAGTCATGGAGAATATTCTTTCCTTTTTCATTTCTGCCATTGAGGAGGGGGATTCGACGGCGACTGAAAACAACTATTGATAGAATTAAGATTATTTTATCATCTATTCTCTGTTCCCGTGGAGGCACTTCATAAAAAATAGGCAACATTCAGAAACTCCCACTCCGCTGAAACAGCCTATAAAAATCTTAGTTATATTTAAACTTCTGTTCCCGTCGTATGCCTGATGACAATTTCTTCCGGCAATGAATAAGCCAGAATGACGCTCTCCGGCTTATCAGATAACGGTTTCACAGGGTAAGGTATTAAGACCGGGAAGAACGGATTTTTTTAAGATTATCTGTGTAAACTGATCGTCCACAAAGGTGATAACATTCCTTATTTCTATTTCGGTGCTTATCCTGGGTTATCTTTTCTATTCCAGGTTTATTGAGAGGATAGAACATATTGATCCCTCACGCAAAACTCCTGCCTACAAGCTTAACGATGGTGTGGATTATGTTCCGATGCCCTGGTGGAGGGTTTTCCTTATACAGTTTCTCAACATTGCCGGACTGGGTCCGATCTTCGGAGCCATTGCAGGAGCAATGTGGGGGCCGGTGGCTTTCCTCTGGATAGTTCTGGGATCAGTGTTTGCAGGAGCGGTTCACGATTACTTTTCAGGGATGCTTTCCATCAGGCATAACGGTTTGAGCATCACTGAGATCGTCGGAATATACCTCGGGAATGGTGTAAAGCAGTTCATGAGAGTATTCACAGTGGTTCTCATGGTCCTGGTAGGAGCCGTTTTTATCATGGGACCAGCAAAGATTCTTGCTGGACTTACTCCCGAATCCCTCACAATGACTTTCTGGGTTTGGGTTGTTTTCATCTACTACATGCTTGCAACGATGCTTCCCATCGACAAGATAATCGGAAGGCTTTATCCTCTTTTTGGATTTGCGCTTCTTTTTATGGCCGTTGGACTAATCAGCGCTCTTTTCTTAAAAGGCTACAATATCCCGGAACTGAGCTTTGCCAATTTCAGGAATTTTCATGTCGACAGTGAGAAATTCCCTGTCTTTCCGATGATGTTCATAACAATAGCCTGCGGAGCCATTTCGGGTTTCCATTCGACTCAGTCGCCGCTTATGGCCCGCTGCATAACGAGTGAAAAACTGGGCCGAAGGGTGTTTTACGGAGCAATGATTACTGAAGGTGTTGTTGCAATGATATGGGCAGCAATAGGCATGTCATTCTATGGAGGGATTAACCAGCTGAACACGGTAATGACTGAACATCAGGGCAATGCGGCATACCTTGTCAATGAGATTTCCAATTCACTTTTGGGAAGGTTCGGAGCCGTCCTGGCTCTTCTCGGTGTTGTTGCCGCTCCCATCACTTCGGGCGATACGGCATTCAGGAGTGCCCGCCTCATCGTTGCCGACTTCATGAAATTCAAACAGGGCCCTGTTAAAAACAGACTTTTGATAAGTATACCCCTTTTTACAGTTGGTTTTCTTCTGACCCGTATTAACTTCGATATAATCTGGCGCTATTTTGCATGGTCGAACCAGACACTTGCAACGGTTGTGCTCTGGGCTATTACCATATATCTTGCCCAAAACCGGAAACTATTCTGGGTCACTCTCATTCCGGCAGTCTTTATGACAGCAGTCACCAGCACATACCTGCTGTTTGCCCCTGAAGGATTCTCGCTGCCTGCTGCTGTGTCATACAGTGCAGGATTATTTACTGCCCTTTCGGCTCTCACAGGATTTTTGATCTGGAAAAAGAAGACCGGGGATCTTTATTAGTTTAAAGACTTTGGTCTTTTATCAGGTTTCTTCTTATTTCCTGTATAAATTACATGTCGCCCTGACACCTTCTTCGTAAGGCGTGGCAGAGATGCCGAATCGTCTGGTGAATTTTGAAGAATCGAAAAAGTAATCCCGATCGTATTGATACATCATCTCGGGCATCTCGCGCATAACAGGGACAAAAACACCCAGCAGATAAAGCATCCATTTATCCACTAGCGTGAACTTAGGTTCGACCCTGAATTCCGAAGCTATCCAGGTAATCATGTCCTTCCCGGTGATTTTCCTGTTGTCAGTCGGCAGATGCCATATCTGACCATAGGCATCAGGGGTATTGCCCAGCAGTGCTGTGGCCTTTGCCGCATCGCGCGTATAGGTAAAGGAGTGTTTCAGGTCGGTGCTTACAAACCACATTGCTTTTTTCCCTTTACTGTAATTGTTAAGGACCATCTGCGTAATGAAATTATTATGGTTGTCAGGTCCGTAGAAATCAGCAGACCGGGCAATTAGGGCCTTCAGGTTCCTTTCCCTTACCGCAGCAAAAAGCATATCATTTATCAGCTCCCTTACGGCTCCTTTGCGACTCGGAGGTTTCACAGGAGTCTCTTCCGTCATTCCGCCAATGAAGTCCTTGTCGTACATGTAAACATTATCGAAAAATACAAGCTTTGCATTATGCTTTACACAAGCATCTATTGCATCTTTCATGAGCTCGGGCCATTCCTCCTCCCATACTTTTAACTTATACTGAAGTCCAACAACGAGATAAACGATATCGGAACCTTCTACGGCCTTGTCGACAGCCCCAGGTTCAAAAAGATCAGCAGGAAGTAGTTCACACTTGTCGTTTATTTTTACAGGTTTGCGGCATACGAGCCTTATCCTGTCGGTGTAGAAATACAGTTCTTCTGCCAGGAGTTTTCCAATTGTTCCGCTGGCGCCAAGGATTGTTTGCATGATTTCCGATTTTTAATGGGACTAATTTAATTTAAAACAAAGAGGGAGAAATAATGTTTGCGGTAAAATGCAGCTTTCGGCCGGTGAAGAAGGAATTTTAAGCTGACGGTTTAAAGACGCAGGACGCAGGACCTACGGCTATCGATACTAAAGACACATGACGCAGGACGCAAGACGCAAGGAAGAATAACCTGCCGGTTAAACCGGTATAACAGTTGTGTCGATTATGCCAGTTCGCGAGATATGTAAAATGCTTAACGCCAACCTTTTCTTATCCGTGTCAAAGGGGCATCGTACATTGAACTGTCCGGCTTATTTGTCTCTTCTTGCAGCGTTGCGGAAATGATACCTCGACCTGGCTTCTTCGGCGTCAGCATCAAGGGCGATATAGATTTTTGTTCTGTGATCAATTATCACTTCCTTCATCTTCGAAAGATCAGGTGATTTATGAACGGCTGGTTTTGTTGTAAACATATTATTTGAATTTTAACAAAAAGTCCCGCCGTTGGCGGGACCAATAACTTTAAATGATTATAGCGGGTAAACTAAGCAAGTTTAACATTTACTGCATTTAATCCTTTTTTCCCTGTTTCCAGATCAAAAGTCACTTCATCATTTTCCCTGATGTTGTCCTTTAATCCGGATGAATGCACGAAATATTCTTTCTGTGTTTTCTCGTCCTTAATAAATCCGAATCCTTTTGATTCATTGAAAAACTTAACTGTTCCTTTACTCATAATTTGATTTTATTAAATTCGGGACAAGATAGTCTTTAATATCGATATATTAAGTTTATTTTCAATAAATTAATAAATATTGTCATTTAACCAATCATCTTTAACAAACAATTGAACCATGGTATGGTATTTTGCAACTCCGGTTATTGTCGCTCATCCGCTCCGGATTTCAGGCTCCGGAAGCTATTTATTTCCTTTCTGCGCGGAAAGTAAATAAGGGCCATTTGATTCAACCACCATTTAACCAATCACTAATAATTTTATTATCAGGATATTTTGATTATCTTTGCCCCCTGAATAACAAGGTGATTCCCCGACAGCGCTTTCACACATTTTCTACAGTCTGCTTTTAGGTTCGCTACAGCCGGAACATTAAATCAACAGGCCCCGGAACCTCACCCTACATATTTCAACTTACGAATTTGAAAAAAATGAAAGCTCTCAGAATAGGAAATCTTTGTATTCCTGTCCCTGTGATACAGGGGGGAATGGGTGTAGGAATTTCACTCTCAGGTCTTGCAGCAGCCGTGGCTAACGAAGGCGGAATCGGAGTGATATCAAGTGCCGGACTCGGACTACTTTACAAAAGTCCTGCAGAGAATTATCTTGAAGCCAGCATCCGTGGCCTCAGGGAGGAGATCCGGAAAGCAAGGGAAAAAACATTTGGCGTGATTGGGATTAATGTAATGGTCGCAATGTCGAATTTCGCTGATATGATAAAGACCGCCATATCCGAGAAGATTGACATCATAATTGCAGGTGCCGGACTTCCGCTCGATCTTCCCTCCTATCTTGAAAAAGGCAGTCTGACAAAACTGATCCCAATTGTTTCATCAGCCAGGGCTGCAAGGATAATTTGTGAAAAATGGAAATCCGGCTACGACTACCTTCCTGATGCGGTAATAGTTGAAGGACCAAAGGCAGGAGGCCATCTGGGATTCAGGGAGGACCAGATTACCGACAATAATTACTCGCTCGAAAAGCTTGTCCCGGAGATTAAAAACGAGCTCAGGACTTTCGAAGAATTGTATAACAAGCCCATACCCCTTTTCGCAGCAGGAGGCATATATACCGGCGGAGATATCAGGGAAATCATGAAGCTCGGGGCATCTGGTGTTCAGATTGGAACCAGATTTGTCACAACGACTGAATGTGATGCTTCGGAAGGCTTCAAGCAGGCTTATATTGATTCGAGCGAAGCAGAAATAGAGATAATAAATAGTCCGGTCGGTCTGCCGGGAAGAGCCATTATTTCCAATTTCATCCGAAAAGTTAAAGACGGGAAGAAACAGCCCAAAAAGTGTCCTTTCAAATGCATAAAGACCTGCGACATTTCAAAAAGCCCATATTGTATAATCATTGCTCTTGCAAATGCACTTAAGGGTAACTTTGAGCACGGGTTTGCTTTTGCCGGCAGCAATGCCTTCAGGGCAACAAGGATATCATCGGTTAAGGAGATATTTCAATCTTTGCTGAAAGAATACAAAGAGAGCAAATAGCGTTTCAAGGATGTCCAGGCTCTGCTTGTGAATGGTTCCCGGATTATTGTTTGAGCATCTCCATTCACGACAAATCTAAGCTGACCCTTGCTCCCTGATCCTTTTCAGGATACTTCATTATCTCATCCGTTACGGAATACACTGCCAGCAATTATATAACTGACTTATCCATTTTACCATCAAAAAGACCGGTAATATAGTCTCCGGAAAGTCTTTACCTGAATCGACCTGTCTCTTTAAGGTCAATTAAGTACGCAGCATTTTAAATGGCTTCTTTAAAATCTTAATTTTGATCAGGAACGTTTCTCCCGGAATAAAAACAGAAATATGATGAACTGACCGGAACAACAGGAAGAGTTCCAACGAGTAGTGTGCATAAACTTTTAGTATGCAGGGTTGTTAAACTTATGAGAAAATAAGAATACAATGGCAGTAACTTCAACAGAAAGTGTAAACTTCATGAGGAATAATCTTGACAGGTCTTCGTCTCCTTACCTTTTGCAGCATTCAGATAATCCTGTGTGGTGGCAGGATTGGAACAGTGAGGTCACAGGGCTGGCCAGAAGAGAGAACAAGCCTATCCTTGTATCGTCAGGATATTCAACCTGTCACTGGTGCCATGTAATGGCTGGAGAAGCATTTTCGGATGAAGAGACGGCTGCTTATCTCAATGAAAATTATATCTGCATTAAGATCGATCGTGAGCAGAGGCCCGACATTGACCAGTATATGATGAACTTCATTCAGGCTCAGAGCGGAAACGGCGGATGGCCTCTCAATGTATTCCTAACACCGGATGGACGACCGGTGCTTGCTCTTACCTATGCTCCCGTTAAAAGTCAGGGTAACAGGATGTCGTTCCTCGAGATAGCTGCAAGGGTAAATGAATACCTTAAACAGGGATCAGATAATATACATCCATTCGATGCAGTCGAAAACGGCCCTCCGCTTGTATCTGAAAGTTCACTGATCCGGGATATTGCAACATATTTCGACGATGAATACGGCGGTTTCGGAACCGGCCAGAAATTTCCGCCGCACTCCATACTTCTTTTCCTTCTTTATCATCTTTCCATAAAGGAGGATCCTCTAGTAAGGAAAATGATCACTTCCACCCTTGATGCGATGATGACAGGTGGATTGACCGATCATCTGCAGGGAGGAGTATTCCGTTATTGTGTCGACCGTAAATGGACAATCCCTCACTTTGAAAAGATGCTTTACGATCAGGCACTTTCGCTGTGGACTTATTCACTGGCTTACAAGGTTACAGGAAGTGAGAATTACAGAATCATGGCTGAAAAGATCCTGAAATGCCTTGATGAGTGTTTTGAAGAAAACGGATTATATGTCACTGCCTTTGATGCAGATACCGGGCATGAGGAAGGGGCCACCTACCTGTGGACCACCGAAGAGATCGCGGAGCTTCTCGGTGAAGAGGATTTTGCAATATTCTGTGAGGTATATGAAATAAGTGAGGAAGGAAATTTTGAAGGAAAAAACCATCTTATAAGGAAAAACAACCGATGGCTCGACGGGATAGAACAGAATCTACTGGAAGTGAGAAAGAAAAGAGCACAACCTTCGGTCGACAAAAAGATCCTGAGCGGGATAAATGCCTTGCTTGCTGTTGCCATGATCCAGGCAGGAAGGCTTCTTGACATGCCTGCTCTTGAATCAAAAGCTGAAACTGTAGTGACAAAACTCCTGGAAACATTCTGGGACGGCAAATCATTTGGGCATTCACTTTACAACGGCCAGGTTCAGCAACAGAGTTTCCTCACGGATACCGGCGCTATGCTTACGGCAGTAACATTGTTGTACGAGACCAGTGAAAACTGGAAGAACAAAATGGACATTATGGCGGTTTATCTTGAGTCGTTCAGAGAAAATGGAATATGGATCGAGTCGCGTGCAGCAGATTTCAGGACAACCCCGGCATCATGGACCGATCAGCCCGTGCCATCAGGAGTAAGCCTTGCAGAGACGGGGCTTACCCGTTATGCCATTCTCACCGGGAAAGAAATCACCCCTGAGCCCTACAGAAGAGCTTTACAATCAGATTTTTACAACATCAATGCACTTATGAGCAATGATCTCTTTCACCTGTTTACATCAGAAAAACCTCTGACATGGGACGAGCTTCCGGCAAATTCCATTCAGAAAAGAGGGGAACCTGATACGGTATGCTATAACAAGGTCTGCAGACTACTCCCGATTGCACCACAGAACCTTTAAACCAGTTTCCTATTTCTCTTTTCCCCAGGTAAGGACTATCACCATTCCAACAATGGCATAAACGACTGTTGAAGCCACAATATCCAACAGCATGATCCCGGCTGAAGAGAACATTGTGGTCATGGAAAGAGAAGAAAGGTCGACCGTAAGGGCAAAGAGAAAGCCAAACAATGCCCCTGTCAGCAGTCCCTGAACTAACTTTGCAGCCTTTGAATAGTATAAAAGCAGCGTAAGCAGAAGGGCTCCGGCGAAATTTGACAGTATTATTGCCCACCAGACCATATCACCGGCAGGCCGGGCTGCGCATTGATTCATTCGGGCCGACATAAGGTCCATCAGCAGGACTCCCCATACCAGCCAGCCGATAAGGAAATATGCAATTCCTCCGAACAAAGTACCTTTAATGATTCTCATAAGTGATTTAAAGGATTAATTTAAGAAAACAAGTTAAGCCAAATATTTCAGCTGCTAATTATCCAGATCCCTGATAATGATCCTGTCCTGATACAGTTTTACTTCCAGCTTCTGCTTCTCCCTCCATTTCAGCTTTTTGATATAATCTTTTGGTATTGTTACCGCATAGCTCGAGCCTCCAACCTTGGTGAGGCTCCTGATATTCTCCCTGTCAGATTTGTTTCTTCCCATGGCATCTAAAATTATCTCATATTAAATTACGTATTAAATTACGTATTAAATTACGTATTAAATTACGTATTAAATTACGTAATATATTACTTACATGCAATAGCAATCCCCTAAGGGAATCCGGAGTGATTTACTTTAGAAGCGTCGATGAATGCAATAAATTGAATTACAATAAGCTTCATCATCTCCAGGCCTGGCGGGTAGAAGCACTAATGATCGTCATGACAAAAAGTAAACCAAATTACCGTATTCAGGGAATGCCTTGAATTTCTCCATTGAATGCAGGATAATAAGGTCTGTATTCCCGGGAAAAAATAACATGAACGTGAAAAGCGCTGAACTAGACTATCATTGTCTTTTTCTAAGAAAGGTGAGATGGCTTGACACAAACCTGATATCGCTCCATGTAACCCTGTCGCCAAGAGCCTCTTTGACAGGTCCCATAATTAATTCTTCGTTTTCCTCAAAGCGGCCTGCAATAAGATCGATGATTTCCTGAGACAGGAATCTTGTAACCGGGATTTCACCAGTCCCCACGTAGAAGGATAGATGTTTTTCAACAGTTCCAGGGCTCAGGTTCCTTTCCTCCGCTATCTGGGCAATAGTCATTCCTTTCATGAAAAGTTCGCAGCTGATCTTTTTGGTGTCTTCCCTTTCCTTTTTTGGCTTTTTCTTTTCGGTGACGGGTGTTTCAGGAGGTTCAATATTTTCCTTACTGCAATATGAGGTAATAATTTCCAGTATCTCCCCGCCGTATTTTTCAGCCTTTTTTGTTCCCATTCCCTTTACCTGCTTAAGAGCACGCAGCGACTGAGGAAGAAAATTAACCAGTGTAAGCATGGTTTTCTGGGGTAGTATCATATAAAGAGGCAGGTCCTTTTCTTTCGCCTTGTTATTACGCCAATCCCTAAGCTTCTTCAACAATACAGGATTGTTAACGACTCCTGATCTGTCTTCCACCGAACTAACGCTCCGGGATCTGACTTCAGGAATCTCAATAGCTGCCTTTGCCCTGGCTTCCAAATATTTGCCGGTCTCGAATCCTGGTCTGACAGCATTAAGACAGGCCAGCTTGGTAACACACTCCTTTCGGGTCCGGTCAAGGGCCTCATTAACTGATTTCCTTACTGCTCTGTTATCTGTTTCGACAGTAATACCTTCAATTATGTCTTTCAGGTCAGCTTCTAGCTTATCGGAAAAATAAACTGCTGCCTTCCTTACCCTTTCCTGAAGTGCGATGTTGGTCCCGGTATCCGGATCACGTTTAAGGAGTATGTTAAGCTGAAGCCCGAACTTTTCCGCAACCTCAACCAGGTCAGTAATGATCATTGAAAGCATAGTGCTTAACTTCTCGTGAGGATTTCCCAGGATGGCTTCACTGTTCTCCCTTAACAATTTTGTACAAAAGCTTAGAGAGTTTACCATGTGAGTAAAATCGAAGAGTTCTGAAAGAAGCTGTTTTTGATAAGCTTTCTTCGATTCGTTAAGCTGGTTCCTGCCTGACAGCTCCTGCAGCGGGCCGTTTACAAATTCCGATACCACCGGATTGTCTGTCAGGCTTCTCCTGCCAATCCGGCTGCTCAGGACCAGCCCTTCGAGTGAACGGCACCGGCTGAGGGCCACGTAAACCTGTCCGTGGGCAAAGGCAGCGCTTGCATCGATAACCGCCCTGTCGAAGGTAAGCCCCTGGCTCTTGTGTATGGTTATAGCCCAGGCCAGCTTCAGAGGATACTGGGTAAACGTGCCGATTACCTCTTCCTCAATCTCTTTGGTATCCTCATTCAGGGTATATTTCATGTTCTGCCATTCAGCCATCTCCACCCTTATGTTAAAATCGTCGCCGGGACACCTGACAACTATTATGTCGTCATCGAATGATACGACTTTCCCTATTTTGCCGTTGAAGAACAGCTTGTCGCCCGACAGGTCATTCTTGATGAACATTACCTGGGCTCCGGTCTTCAGCACCAGTTCGGTGGCGTTGGGATAAGAGAATTCAGGGAAGTCATCCTTTACAACAGCGGTAAAGGAGTGGGTTTTTCCGGGAAGTTTCTCAAGCTTTGAATCGTTGATGGCCTGAGCCTGGTAATTATGAGTGGTAAGGGTAATATATCCACCACCGGAATCAGGGTCAAAATCAGGAATATATCGTTTGTTAAGCTCGTCAAGCACATCCTGGTTCACATCATTGTTCCGGATCCTGTTGAGCAGGTCGATAAATACCTGGTCGTCCTGTCGGAAAATATGTTTCAGCTCGATGGTTACAAAGTCGGTGCTTCTCAGAGCTTTGCTTTCGAAGAAGAAGAATGATTGATAATACTTACCAAGAATTTCCCTGTCGTCGTCCTTAACAACCGGGGCAAGCTGCTGAAGGTCGCCTATCATTAGCAGCTGCACACCTCCAAAAGGAAGAAAACGGTTCCTGTATCTCCTGAGGGCCGAATCGATGGCATCGAGAGTATCGGCCCTTACCATGCTAATCTCATCTATGATAAGCAGGTCGAGGCTTTTTATGATGTTGATCTTCTCCCGGCTCATCTTATATCCGGGCGGATCACTTCGGTCAGGTTTTCCGGTACCTCTGCTGCCGGGAAGATAGAATGAAGGGACGTAGGGGTGAAAGGGAAGCTGAAAAAATGAATGGATCGTGACTCCCCCGGCGTTTATTGCAGCCACTCCGGTCGGAGCAACAACTATCATCCGTTTCGGCGATTTAAGCTTCAGGCTTTTAAGGAAAGTGGTCTTTCCCGTGCCCGCCTTTCCAGTAAGAAAGATACTGCGGTTGGTATACTGGACAAAATCGAATGCTAACTGAAGATCCTGGCTTGCGACAGTTTCCATATCAAAAAGTCTGTTGGTTGCAGCGAGAAAACAGACTCAAAAATACAAAAGTCCAATAACTTATTAATTAGTCCGGTAATGATTTCAAAAAAAATTTGAACTTTTCCCAGTTTTAATAAAATCAAGCAATCATGCAAAATCTGTCTAGTCCCGGGAAGTCTGATTTTTTTTTTGTCCTTCACTTTGCGGAAATCTTTACCATACTTCGATGCTGTTTCTACAATTTTTTAATATCAGGGGGAGCCTGAAGCCGGGGTGGAATATAGAACCCACTGGCCTTATAACTATATTTCAGGTTTTAAAGATTAGAACGGTTTTGTTCTTTTTTCATATTTGCTTCTCAAGGCACAAATAATATCAGGTTGTCCTTTGAAAAAGCTTTATGTGACAAAAGAAACTTTTATTAATTGAGTATATCATCTAATTTTCATAATTTTAAGCGACAATACACAATCCGATGCTGATCGACAATAAACATGAGCTGACCCCTGGTCAGGACACTACTATTTTTCAATACCTCGAAGCAAATATAAATGAAGGCGGAAAATTTGATTTTGTGACCGGATTTTTCACTATTTCAGCTTTGTCAAAACTATCCGACAGAATCAGACCGCAGACGAAATATCGTATCATTCTTGGCGATCTGTTTTCGTTGAAACCAAACAGGAAAAATATTATTGATATTATAAATCAGAAACACGAAATAACCAACGTGTTCTATCTGAAAGAAGAATGTGAAAGGGTTGTTGCTTTTTTAAAACAGGATAACGTAGAAATCAAAACCGTCGACAAGAATTTCTGCCATGCAAAAACCTATATCTACCATAATCCGAACCTTTCAAAACATAAGGACAATTTTTACCTTGTCGGAAGTTCGAATTTCACTGATGCAGGGATAGGACTCAGACCTTCCTCAAATATTGAGCTTAACAAGCTGGTCAGCGGAACTGATGCAGGATTTGAAAAAGCAGGTGAATGGTTCGAACTTCTTTGGAATTCTGAAAGTGCAAAGTTAACTATAACTGACGATGGCAATCAGAAGATTTCCTGTAAAGAGTTCCTTATAAATCTAATTTCCGATTTCTTTGAAAAATATGATCCTGCTACGCTGTACTACAAAACATTATATGAACTTTTCCATGATGACTTTGACAGGTATGATGTTGATCTTAAGGCAGGAAGGGACATTCAACATCTTAAGGACACTGTGATATATAACAAACTTTACCTTTTTCAGCAAAAGGGTGTTTTAAGCCTGATCAGGATGCTTCAGAAATACAACGGGGCCGTGCTTGCAGATGCAGTAGGCCTTGGTAAGACCTGGTCAGCTCTTGCAGTCATGAAATACTATGAATTGCAGGGTTATAAAATCCTTTTGCTTTGCCCGAAAAAGTTATCACATAACTGGATGAGATATCTGAAAGACAGGCATTCAGTATTTGAACCTGATAAATTTGACTTTTTTGTCAGATATCACACTGATCTTTATGGACACAGGATGAATAAAGACGGGATGACCCTAAATAACTTCAGACGGTTCCAGAAACTTCTGATAGTTATTGATGAAAGCCACAATCTGCGGAATGATGCGTCCGGAAGATATAAGTTCCTTATTGAGAACCTTTATCATCCTTCAGGGAACAGAGATATTAAAACATTGATGTTATCGGCCACTCCTATTAATAATAAGCTTACTGACATCAGGAACCAGTTCAAACTGATAGTTCACGGAAATGATACAGGTTTCAGGGATGTGGAAGGGATAGAAATCAAATCACTTAACCGCAAATTTGGTGACGCACAGAAATATTTCAATAGGTGGCAGTTCGGAGAGGACAGAAGAATAAGCGACCTGAGAGCTAATATACCGGAGGAAATTTTCAAACTTATTGATGCAACAGTGGTAGCCAGGACAAGGATTCTCATCCAGAAACACCTTAAGGAGAATCTGCATTTCCCGAAGGTTGAACCTCCGCTGAACATTCCGGGTGATAAAATCGAAATCGGGAAATTCAGAACAATCGAAGAGCTTCTCGATTCAATTGAGAAAATCCACATGACAGCCTATAAGCCTGCATTCTATATGCAGGAAGCAGAATCAAAGGATGCTCTTGAGAACGAAAGATACAGGCAGAAAGCTCTCGCACGGATTATGTATATTTTGCTTGTAAAGCGAATGGAGTCGAGCTGGTTTGCCTTTTTCGATACGGTTACCAACATATACAATTATCACCAGACAATATACAAAAGGATAAGTAATTACCTTCAAAAACAGGAAGATGATGATGTCAATCTTTTTAAAATGTCTGAAGAGTTCCAGGAGATTGAAGAAATAATGGATGATTTGGAATTTGATGGTCTGGATGAAATAGGCAGGAAGTCGCCGATAAAAATAAGCGAGATTGTATTTCTTGAAGATTTTGAAAGAGATCTTTGCCATGATATCCTGGCTCTGAAGGAACTCCTGGAAAACCTGGCTGAGTTGAATAAAACAATCGAAAAAGAACTGACTGTAAAACCAAACCATCATTCAGCAGATTCAAAACTTCAAAAGCTTATGGAAGTTATTATTGAAGCACGAAAAGCTAATCCTGAAAGGAAACTAATAATTTTCACTGTATTCCGGGATACGGCAAAATATCTTTATGACCAGCTCCGGGCAAGAGGATTCGGAAAGATGGCCCTTGTCAGCGGTAGTGAGAATCAGTGTACTTACAAGATCACCGACAGACGAAGCAAGGATGATTTCGAACCAATACTTGAAAGGTTTGCTCCTGAAACGAAATTGTACCGTGAAAAAGACTGGTCAGATCTTTATGAAAAACAAAATATTCCTGAACCGAAGACATTTGGTGAATGGAAAGAAATCATTGGAAAACATGATAAGCAGACTTTCACAATATTAAGTGAAGACCTGAATCTTCTGATCGCAACTGACTGCCTGAGTGAAGGACAGAACCTCCAGGATTCCGATTTCATGATCAACTATGATATCCATTGGAATCCGGTAAGACTTATCCAGAGATTTGGCCGTATCGACCGTATCGGATCTGTTCATAAAAGTATCTACGGGGTGAATTTCTGGCCGGCCAAAAACGTGGATGATTACCTTAAGCTCAAGACGAGGGTTGAATCCAGAATGGCAGCCGGCGCCCTTGTCGGAACGGAAATGCAGACTATCTCCCGGCAGTTTGAAACTATACTCGATGATAAAGATAAACTGATATCAAAGCAGGCAGCCAAGTTGTTCAAACAACTTGAAATAAGCTGGGAGGATATTGAAGGGAAATCAGGTTCATTCGGATTTAATGACCTTTCGTACGAAACATTCAGGCAGGAGCTCTTCGAAATTTTCAGCGGAAGAAGAGATGAACTCGACAGGATACCAAACGGAGTTTATTCAGGATTTAATGCACATGCAGAAACAAAAATATACTCTTTTTCTCCCGGTATGGCAGGATTGATCGGATATCCGAGGAGAGAAGAAGAAGTAAAAGATCACCGGTATAAAAACCTTGAGCTTTTCTACATCTCAGTCGACGGGAAGTACTATATTCTCAACAATATGGAAGTACTTTACGCCCTTCGTGAGCATAAAGATTCGAAAAGGTTTGTTCCCCCCGGAATCGAGAAGCCCGATGAAGAAACCATAACCAGGCTGAGAAAGCTGATTGAACTGTGGATGATAAGGAAATCGGGAAAAGAAGACGGTCAGCTTTTAAACGACATTTTTGACGGCGGAAATCTGAAGATTAAGGAATTTGATGATTCAATTCCTGAAGAGCGATATAAGATTGAAAATTATGATCTGATCACCTGGTTTGTGGTTTCACGAAATAAAATATTTTAAATAATGGATCTGTCATTTTTCGTTAACAACAATATTCTCGATTCAGGCAACCGTTTCTTCAAAGAGGTACTAAATATCAACATAACACCTGCTGTAAGATCTGCACTCGATCTGAAAGAATTCCTCCATGGATTCCTGTCGGATGAAAAGCTCCTGGATAAAGTCAGCGATGCAAGGCTGATTGGTATGATAAATGATCTCTCGCTGCAGGAAAAGAACCAGGAAAAAAGTGCAGATGAAA
>MTKZ01006699.1_pt1 | contig 15159 bp, 12 predicted proteins | sample 1042781 | NCBI WGS metagenome assembly MTKZ01 (sample SAMN06212207, study PRJNA360539) | anaerobic digester metagenome | biome: Wastewater treatment plant; material: sludge; isolation source: anaerobic digester fed with sludge from wastewater treatment plant | place: Denmark: WWTP Viborg ...
AACCCACGGCCGGCGGTATCTCCGATATACATGGCGGGGCGCTTCCGCACAGCCTGAAGTCCTTCCAACACCCGGATGGACCCAGCGCCGTATTCGTTATTTGTCATGGTAATTTCCTCTGATTTTTTGTAGCGCGCAACATACTTTTTTAGTGTAAAAATTATACCAGTTTGGGGTTGCCTGACGCAAGCGAAAAACCCCATATTTGGTGTGGTCGGTTTAACTGCTACCCTTCATATAGTAGTTAAAATAAATATTTTCGTTTTCCGATAGAACCACCCTGTATTCCCAAAATATTTATTTGAATTGATACACTATTTTTGATATACTTATACTCGGTATGGGTATATTTTAACCTCAGGAAATCAACCATGAATCCCGCCGCAACAACACCCAAAGATGCCGTATTAACAAGACTTAACCGGATCGAAGGACAAGTCCGCGGCATAAAAAAAATGATAGATAACAGCCGGCCTTGCGTGGATATTTTGCGTCAGATGGCCGCTACGGAATCCGCCCTGCGTTCGGTTGCGAAACTGATTATCACGGAGCACATGGATTCCTGTTTTGAAGAGGCCATGAAAGATAGTGAAACACGGAAAATATTTTTTGCGGAATTGTTGGAGAGTTTCGGGCGTTTTGGATAAATAAATCTCGTGTGCAGCCGGGATTAACCAATTATGATCACAAGGATTTCGATATGTCAAAAACCGTTGTAATCGTCGGCGGCGTGGCAGGTGGGATGAGTTGTGCCGCGCGCATAAAACGACTTGATGAAAGCGCTACCATACTTGTATTTGAAAAAGGGCCCGCCGTATCCTTCGCGAACTGCGGCATGCCCTATTACGTCGGCGGTGTTATAGAAGACCGGACGACGATGATTGTTCAGAGCGCGGAAACCTTAAAGGGGCGTTACGGGCTTGCCATACATACCCGTCATGAAGTGACCCGTATTTCCCCATCCGAGAAGGTCGTAGAAGTACGTGACCTTAATTCGGGCACCGAATTTCGCCAGCCATATGATGTGCTTGTTTTGGCCCCTGGAGCCGCCCCCATTCGCCCCCCCCCATACCCGGTGCTGATGGTCCCAATATATACACATTGAATAATCTGGACGATATGGACCGGTTGAAGGAAAAGGCTGGTGCCGCCCGTTCAGCCACCATTATCGGAGCCGGTTTTATAGGAATTGAATTGGCGGAGAGCCTGCGCAAACTCGGTATGGCGGTAACCGTGGTGGAAATGCTGGACCAGGTTCTGCCTCCGCTGGATAAGGAAATGAGCGCGCCGCTTCTGCAGGAACTACGTCTCAATGGCATCACAGTTCGTCTGAATGCCGCCGTCACCTCCATTGAGGATACCGGAGTTACCCTGAATGACGGATCACGAATTCACTCGGATATGGTCTGCCTCTGTGCCGGTGTTGTCCCTCGAACTCATTTTGTCCGAACAGCGGGTTTAACCTTGTCGCCACGAGGTCATATCGTCGTTGATGAACAAATGCGCACCAGTGATCCTCACATCTTTGCCGTCGGAGATGCGGTGCAGGTGAGGGATCGCCTCACGGGGGAAAATAGCGTGGTTCCCCTGGCCGGCCCCACCAATCGACAGGGTCGTATCGCCGCGGACAACATCTGTGGGCGCAGTTCCTCTTATCCCGGCGTGCTGGGTGCCTCCATTGTCAAAGCCTTCAACCAGACAGTCGCCTGTGCAGGATTAAACGAGAAAAGGCTTAAGAGAGCAAATATCCCCCATTTTCGCGTCTATATACACCCCATGCAACACGCCAAGTATTATCCGGGGGCGGTTCCTATCAGCATCAAAGGCCTCTTCAGCTCCGACGGGGTTCTACTGGGCGCGCAAGTGGTCGGCGCGGAAGGTGTTCAGGCCGCCATAGACGTGCTTACGCTCGCCATCGGACAGCGTATGGACGCCGGACAATTGGAACAGCTGGAGTTAGTCTATGCGCCACAATATGATTCAGCAAAAAGCGGCATCAATATGCTTGGTTTTACCGCCAGTAATATGATCAAAGGGGACGCCGAATGCATGGAGGCGGACGCCTTGGAACAGGACATATATATGCTGGATGTCCGCATGCAGGATGAAACGGAGCTCGGAATCATCCCCGGCGCCGCTATTATTCCGCTGGACGAATTACGATCCCGCCATGGTGAGTTGCCTATAGATAAAACGATTGTGGTTTATTGCGCCGTCGGGCTGAGGGGCTATATCGCGTATCGGCAATTAAAACAACATGGCTTCAAGGTGAAGAACTTAAACGGTGGCTATCGCACCTGGACCTATTTCCGAAATTCCGAAGTCAAGGCCCCACTTACTCCTGTTCCGGTTCTCGGCAATGCGCAACCTGTCGTGGAAGTTAATCCCTCCGCTTGTGTTGTGCAACTGGACGTCTGCGGGTTGCAGTGTCCCGGACCGATTACACGCGTCAAACAGGCAATGAAGGAAATGTCTCAGGGGGATACCCTTGAGGTTATTTCCACGGATGTGGGTTTTATCGCGGATATACCTGCATGGTGCGCCAGTACAGGCAACACCCTGATGGACGCGCACCCGGAAGGTAACAGGTACGTTGCGCGTATTGCACGTGGGACGGTTTGCAGCGCACAACCAAATGTCCAACACGATTCAGGAAAAAACCTAATGGAAAAGAAATCCAAAACAATCATTTGCTTCAGCGATGACCTGGACCGCGTTATGGCCACCTTTGTCATCGCTAACGGTGCGGCGGCCATGGACAGCGACGTGACTATCTTTTTCACCTTTTGGGGACTCAACGTGTTAAAGAGAACCCATCCCCCGGCGGTACAAAAAGGTATTCTCGACCGTATGTTCGGTATGATGATGCCGAAAGGTCCCGGACAACTGCGCCTCTCCAAAATGCATATGGCCGGCGTCGGATCGCGAATGATGCGCCATGTAATGAAAACTAAAAAGGTGATGCCCCCGGAAGAACTCGTCGCTGCGGCACGCGAAGCGGGTATTCGCCTGGTAGCCTGTTCCATGAGTATGGATGTGATGGGAATCAAGAAGGAAGAATTAATTGACGGCGTAGAAATCGGCGGCGTCGGCGCATACTTAGGCGTGGCCGAACAGGCCGGAGTTAACTTGTTTATTTAACTTCCCACCCGCTGCCTTATGACTGAGGTAAAGAATCCGTCTGGTCCTACACCTTGTATCCATGCAATCGTTATGGTACATAATCGCTGTTGTCGCGGCACATTCAGGCGATGGCGCTTTGTAAACATGTATATTCCCCTTGGGCTTGAGAAATACCTTTGCGTTCCTGTAGTGCTTAATGCCTCTTCTATAGTATGATTGTCCCGGTTTTATTCACATTTCGCGCGTTTTAGTACTGACAACCTTAACCAATCTACTTACGATTTTGCGTAAACCTGGTAATGAAAAAATATTTATCGAACACCTCAAACCAGGCCGACCAGGATGTTAATATACAAAAGGCTTTCGAAGAGGCGTGTTTGCAACTTCTCCATCGCATTGGACGAGCAAAAATCCCTGAAAACCGATTGTTGCGTGTGGAAGTGAAGGCGCCCAACCTGTGTCTTACCGACTGGCTGGCGGCACAGGCGCATCTCCCCCGTTATTACTGGTCTGATCGTCAGAGATATACAGAAATGGCAGGAATCGGTGAGGCTCATGTTGTCGCACAGGAAGGGCCATCCCCTGTCACCGGCGCATTTCATCAAATCCATATGTACCTTCCCTCGAACAACCCACGGGCACGCTATTACGGCGGTTTTCGATTCCATTTTAACAACTGCGAGGATGCGGAATGGCATGACTTTAAAAAGTGCCGTTTTGTCGTACCTTTAATAGAACTCTACCGAAAAGGTGATACTTTCCTTCTTTCGTGTACCTTGAATGGTGAGCATGGCCGCCGCTCCGCGCAGCATCTATTGAGCACCCTGAAATTCGCGTTTAGCAAACAGGCTTATTTGCCACGCTTTTACGACCGTACGGATACCCCCGACTATGCGGCGTGGTGCTGCCTTGTTCACGCAGCCCTTGACGATTTTAAACATACCGACCTTCAAAAGGTTGTTTTAGCCCGCCAAACAGTATTGCATGCCCGAGAAACCATAAACCCCTTTGCATTGCTGCAACGCCTTTACCGAAAAGCGAACAATGTGTATCTGTTCTGCTTTCAACCAGAGCCATCGCGCGCGTTCCTGGGCGCTTCTCCGGAATGCCTCTATCAACGTCTGAAAACACGCATTTATAGCGAAGCGCTTGCGGGAACTTGTCCCCGGGGAAATACCCAGGAAACGGACAAAGTACTTGAACGGTCGCTACTGAATAGCACGAAAGACAATCGAGAGCATCATATCGTCCGCGAGTCCATTATGGACGCCTTGTCTGGACTTTGTACGGAAGCTCATGCCGACTCCACACCGCATATAGTCAAGTTGGCCCATTGCCAGCATTTGCGCACATCTATTACCGGCATTTTGATGCCTGACGTTACTGATGATTCGCTTCTCTCCACGTTACACCCCACCCCGGCAGTGGGCGGCACACCGGCGGCAGCCGCCATGCGCTGGATATTGAAAAAGGAACCTTTTGAACGAGGGATCTATGCGTCCCCGGTCGGATGGGTCGGAGCGGACGCCGCTGAGTTCTGTGTGGGAATACGTAGTGGACTAACCGTTGACAAAACCCTGAATTTATACACCGGCGCCGGTATTGTGTCCGGTTCTAACCCGTATGAAGAATGGCTTGAACTGGATACCAAACTGGCTCAATTTTTGGACATCCTTACCGGAGATGATAGTGATGGAAGCGCCTAACCTGAATCATCTTTGGGCAAATCTGCTTGTAGAAGAACTTATCAGAAACGGGATAAGAAGGTTTGTCATTGCCCCCGGTTCCCGAAGCACACCGCTTGCCGTCCAAGCTTTCCGGAATGGTAAGGCTGAAACCGTGGTACATTTTGACGAACGAGGCGCCGCTTTTTTCGCGTTAGGAAGCGGCATCTCCGGAAACCCGGCTGCGGTCATCTGTACGTCAGGCACCGCCGCGGCAAATTGCTGGCCGGCCGTTGCGGAAGCTTTTTATTCTGGAATCCCACTGTTGGTGCTTAGCGCGGACCGTCCTCCGGAATTACAGGCATGCGGCGCCAACCAGACAATGGACCAAGTCAACCTTTTCGGCGATCATGTTCGCGCCCATCTTGAACTCCCCTGTCCGGATACGCTGATACCTCCCGAGTCTATCCTGACGGGAATTGACGCTGTCATGGCTGCCGGGCTCGGTCATAATAAAGGCCCTGTTCACATCAATTGCATGTTCAGAGAACCACTTGCACCTATTTCGGTTGCTGCCCCTTGGCCGGATTCCTATATGTCTCGCCTCAAATCATGGGATGCGGTTCATGCCCCGTACACTTGCTGGGAAACTCCCCGGACAGCCCTTACTTTTGAACAGGTAACCGGCCTGACCGAAATGCTGTCTTCCACTGATAAGGGCCTTCTTGTTATTGGTCGGATTAATGATCCAGACGAATGCGATGCGGTATCGGCTCTGGCAAATAAGTTGCATTGGCCCGTACTGGCCGACTGTACCTCCGGCTGCCGTCGCATGGATTGCTGCAAGGGTCTCATAGCGCACTATGACTTGTTGCTGCGTTCCACGAAATTCGTAGACTGTATCCAGCCTGAATGTGTGCTGCACCTGGGCGATGTGGTTGTATCCAAGCATTTACAGGAATTTCTAAGGCGCGTGCAAGGACCGTATATACAAATGGAATCACGGGCCGGAAATAGGGACTCTTCGCATACTGTCACTCGACGACACACGGCCGACCTCGCTCTCGCCTGTCGTCAGCTGTCAGAGCGTTTGGAAGCGCGTCCTGCAGGAGAGTACCTGAAACGGTTTCTTTCCGCATCGGAAACAGTCCGAAGTATCTGTCAGAAACGAATAGACGACGACAATACACTTACGGAACTTGCTGTGGCTCGTAGCGTTGATAGCGCTCTGCCGCCGGACATGGCGTTGTTCCTCGGGAACAGTATGCCCGTGCGTTATATGGACTGTTTCGCATTTGCTGGCCGCTCGGCACAAATTCAAGCCAATCGCGGGTTGAGCGGCATCGATGGAAATATTGCCACAGCCGTTGGGATGGGTTGGGACACACCCTCAGGATCAGCCGCGCTTGTAGGAGACATGGCCGCTCTTCATGACATAAATTCCCTGGCACTTTGCGGAAATTCAGTGTCTCCCTTCCTCTTAATAATAATAAACAATCGGGGAGGGCGCATTTTCTCCCATCTCCCCATTGCTGAATATGCCGATGTGATCGAGCCCTGCTTTGTAAATCCCCATTCCTTTCACTTTGAGGCTGCTGCTCAAATGTTCAATATAGAGTACAAGCGGATTTACGAAAAGCAAGAACTTTTTGAATCGCTGAAGTCAGCGTCTAATTTGCATAACTCCTTGATTCTTGAGGTTATGATTGACCATAAATTAAATTGTTCTGTCCATGATTCATTTTTTACCGGGGTGACGCAAACTTTGAATATGCAGTTCGCGAAAACAGATCAATCTGTTGCAGCCGGACCATGATAAATCATATGACTTTCGGAACAACGTTGGATTTGCGCTGATGTTTCCAGCGCGAATGACTCAAGATGTGATGTAGTATCGGAGTATTGCTATGAAGAGTTTGTCCTTCTTGTATGAGTCAAATAAGCCTGTTATTTCATTTGAATTATTTCCGCCCAAAACCGAACAGGGAAACCTGCATCTTTTTGAGCACTTGCGGGAATTGATAAATTGCAGGCCCGCCTACCTTACCTGCACCTATGGTGCCGGCGGTACTACACGTGAACGGACTCTGGAGGTGTTGACCTCTATCCGCTCCCTGTACCCCCACATCCCCCTCGCCAGTCATCTTACCTGTGTGGGAAACACCACGGACGCTTTACGGGCTTATATCCGACAGGCGCTCAGTATCGGGGTAGAGCATATCGTAGCGCTGCGTGGCGATCCTCCGCGAGGAGAAACCTCTTTCGAACCTGTACCCGACGGGCTTCATTATGCAAGCGAACTGGTACATTTAATCCGGAAGGAGTTTCCACAAATTGGTGTTAGTGTGGCGGGATATCCGGAGACCCACCCTGAGGCACCGTCTTCCGCTGTTGACCTGGAAAATCTGAAACGAAAGGTGGACGCCGGGGCGGACATTGTCGTTACCCAGTTATTTTTTGAAAATGCGGATTACTTTCGCTTCAGGGATCGGTGCGATGAAATCGGCATTAAAGTACCTATTGTTCCTGGCATCCTGCCCGTGACCAATCTGACCCAGACGCGGCGTATCACAAGCATGTGCGGTACCCACCTGAGCCCCCGGCTGGTACGCCGCCTTGAGGTGTATAATGACGATGACGAAGGCCAATACGCAGTCGGGGTGTACTATGCCGCCCGGCAGGCAGAAGAATTGATTGCACAAGGCGCCCCCGGCATACATTTTTACGTGTTGAACAAATCACGCGCCACGGCCCAAATCTGCCGCTCTCTTGCACTTTTCACCCCGGATAACTGATTTGTATGTTCAAATGAAAAAGGGATTATAGTTCTTTTCGATAAATACCGTGCTTGCGGGGCCATGGCCGGGATATATCCGGCAAGTATCAGCCAAGGTAAACACATGTTTTTGGATGTATTCAATCTCTACGACACGATCCCGTTCGCTGGACGTGCCTCCGATACTGCCAGCAAATAATGCGTCCCCCGTAAATACAACTCCTGGAAACACCAAACCCACAGAATAAGGAATGTGACCGGGCAACTCCACAACACGTCCCTCCAAATGGCCGACAATGATTTTGTCATCCTGACGCACCACCTGCGCGGAAATACCGTCAATACTATCCTTCCCCGCGTAGACTTTGGCATCATGACTACCCAGTACATCCCGCAGACCTCCCGTATGGTCGTAATGATCGTGGGTGATGAAGACCCCTTCCAGAGTCAGATGGTTCGTTTCCAGAAACGTTTCCATGCGCCGGTCGAAACATGCAACGTCAATAAGCAACGCTATATGGCTTTCAGGGCAAGCCACGACGTAAATGTTCGCCTCATTGACTTCGGTAAGAAAGTGGGCAAGTATCATCGCTGCACTCCTCCCAGGAGAGCGTTCTCGAAATTGGCGTCTCCTTTGGCGCCCGTTAAATCCGCCCCGCGCAGATTGGCACGGCGAAAAATAGCGCGTTCCACGACAGCATCCCGGAACACCGCCAATTCAAAATTACCATTTCCGGGGCGAGAATAATAGAGGTCCGCACCGCTGAAGTCCGCTCCCGGAGCGATTACTCCAACCAGATTAGCCCGTTTCAGGTTGGCGCCACAAAACCTGGCCCCGGTTAAGTTTGCGCCCCCCATCACGGCAAACTCCAGGNNTCGGCGTTCTCCAGATTAGCCCCGGCCAACATCGCACCTTTCAACCGCGCGCCACACAGATTCGCACCCGCCAGGTTAATTCCGGACAGATTAAGGCCCATGCAGCCCGTACCACAGAATAGAAGCTCGATCTCTACTTTTTCCGTTGAAAGATACCTTTTTCCGTCCAAGTCCATGATCACCACGTCAGGCCCCGTATCTATCATAAGGTTGCTCTCCTCCTGAAATTCTTGCCCATTCGCACAAAGATATCCATGCCGCCCTTTTCGGGTGTTTTCACTGAAGGGGCCTTGTTATAACATCTGTCTGAATGCCGCTAGAGCGTGTCCATGTCACTAAGTTTCTTTTCCAGCCAATCCCCGTAGTATGCCATTTCCTTTACCCCCCGCTTTATCGCGTCCGGAGTGGCTTCGTCCTTAAGAATATTATTCACAATGGCAAGATGTTTCTCATCATTAAATTTCAATGTAGCGAACGCACCATGAAACAGCTTAGTATTCGCCTTCAGGGCCCATAATAGTTTGTCGGAAGTCGCCTCGCCACACAACGTAAACAGGCGGATAACGCTCTTGTCCCGAAATTTACCCGGCATAATGTATACCCGGTGCATACGAGGACCGTCCAATTTTACCGTAACCACAAACCCTGTCTTGTACGCCTCCACAGTTCGAAAACCATGCTTTTCACAAGACAAGGCCAATTCCCGCAACGTATAGGGTTTGCGGCGTTTCCCTCTGGTACTTAGCAGTATATGGAGAGGTTCCAGACAACGTCCGACTTCCATCTGCACATCCATATCCGGATCCTGTTTGTGCTCCAGAAGAATGTTAAGGGCGCGATGTGCAACCTTGCCAAGTTTTTCCGCAGCGTCACGCCGTGCGACCCATCCAGCCTCATGGTCATTAAGCACCTTGCCCAATTCATCCAGCATTGCATCCATAATGAATGGCCTTTATTGTGTGTTATAACCCAAGGAAATCAAACTTGAAACCGAATACCTTCGACACTCCTTTCTAAACTTACTGTACCATATCCTGACACGGCCTTGCGGATAAACCAGCATCTTCTTCTTTCAGATATTCCTTCTTTCACATCTCAGCGATAAGACCATGTGATAGTTGATATATTTAATCTTTATTTTTCCATGAATACATCACTCTGCTATAATCAGGTTTCTCGCTTCTGGCAAATCAGGGAACGGGTTGTGGGGCTCATCTTGGTACCAATACGCAACGGAAGCGAGATCGTCCTGTAACGGCAAATAGCGGCCTTCACTTTGCCAGCCAAGACTCTGGATGGTGACTTTCATATCCTTTTCAAAACGCACCGGATCGGTGATGTGCCAGCGATATTGACCAAAGCGGCGCTGAACCCCTTCCTGCGCAACATGGTAGAAACCGGTATACAGACTGCTGAAACTCTCGTAGCTGTAAGTGTCTCCGTCCTGTTTCTCATTATAACCATAAGATCCGCAGAAGTAATCCTCTTCGCCGGTGCCGCATATGGTGGGAAATTTGGTATCCCCGTCTATGAAAAATTTAATCTCACCTTCTCCCCACCATCCCGGGCTGTTGGCACCATGGGACAGGTAAGTACCCGCATAATGTCCACGCCCTTTAATCCCGTCAATAATAGTATAGACTTCTTTTTCTGGAAGGGGGTTAACCCGGCGGAATTGGGCATGGAAATAGGGTGCGTCTGCAGATACTTCTTCCAGGGAGTAATCAATCTGGTAATACACCGTGGCACGCTTTTCCCCGAGGTTTTCCATGGTTATCCGGAATCCTTTACGGAATGGCATCTGCCAATAGGAATTGAAACCGCTGCGCGGATTGACGCATATGGCCAGCGAGGAAATACGGGGCTCCTTGCCCATACCCCATCCGGACGCGAAAAAGTCACCCACCGGTACTTCCACCGAAGGGACGGCTTCATCATCCCAGTAAAAACGGAAAATCATAAGCCTGAAATCGCCCACCGGTGTCATCCAGATATGGTTGATAACGCCCGACCCGTCGACTTTTCCCAAAGTGAAAGTTGTGCCCGGTTCTATATGAACATAGGGGTTCACTTTCCATCCCTGTCCGAGTTCACGTGCTGCGCGTGCAGCACTCCCCTCTTCCAAAGTTGACATACCCCCTCTACCCTTTTCCCCGGTAAGATTCTCCGGACTGATAGAACGCGTCGACGCATTCCTGATTTGGCACAGACCCGCCATGGGGTTGTTTTGCGCATATGCCGTCGTCATCGTCATAAGCAACACCAATACCAAGGGGAAAAGTTTAAACATCATCATGTGCCGGGCTCCTTTCCGTTACAAATCTGATACAAGACTGACCACATGCAGTCATAACATTTTAGCGAGATACCTAATAGTACCTTTTTTCAGATACAGCTTGCCACATTTCATCCTGACACACAAATGCGTCTTGAACCGTGGCCGTTTTCCTTTTGTTAGGCTGTAACATCGGTCGGGCTACACTATCGCTTTTGTACGTGGAAGTCCACTCATGGAAGTCCACTCATTGAAGGCCGTTGCTATAATCCTATATGCTATTTGCTGGTTTCTAAACGCGCTAAACCGCCAAGGCATACGGTTTAGCCTTATAACAAGGTAAGAACCGATTCCAAATTAATCCTATGAGGAGCCTGCCATGATACTCGCCACAATGATCCTGCTTGCTGCGACGATGACTGTTTCCCCGCCCGTGGATGACTTGGCGGCCGTGGCCAAACTGATACAGGAGCCTTCAAAAGAGTATACGTCCGGGCCTTTATGGGTTTGGAATGATATGCTGTCCCCGGAACAGGTGGTGGAGGCATTGGATGTGCTTGCCAAACAGCACATACGCCAGGTCTGGGTACATCCACGCCCGGGGCTGATAACCCCCTACCTATCAAACATGTGGTTCCAGTTATGGGAGGCCACACTGGCTGCAGCGCGGGAGCGGGACATGCTGGTTTGGATTTACGATGAGAATTCCTATCCTTCCGGATTCGCCGGCGGGAATGTCCCTGAAATCATGCCCGAATCCAAGGGCTTGGGCTTGACCATACGTCAGGAAGATAAGATTAAAATGCCTCGCGACGGCATCCTGGCCGTTTATCGCAAAAGTCCCGATGGCTTTCAAAACGTAACGCAGGAATTATCCGAAGCGAATGCCATTGCCGAGGGCAGTTTTCTTATTGTCCGCGAAGAACAGGCCGCCCCTTCACCGTGGTTCGGCGGAAAAACTTACGTAGACCTGCTCCGTCCCGGCGTCACCGAGCAGTTCCTGGCAATGACTCTGGACACGTACAAGGACCATTTTGCCTCGGATTTCGGTGGGTTGATTCCAGGTTCTTTCACCGATGAACCGCACCTGAAGCCCTGTGGTGATATTCACTGGACGCCTGACCTCCCGGAACAGTATCGGCAACGATGGAATGAGGACTTTTGGGATGGGCTTCCCCACTTGCGGGAGGACACGGATGAAGGCAGACTTTTTCGCCATCATTATTTGTGTACTCTCAATGAACTTTTCGTGGAAAGATGGGCAAAACCTTATTTCAACTATTGCGCCAAGAACAACTTGGAATTCACAGGCCATTACTGGGAACATGAGTGGCCGAACTGCGCTTCCGTGCCCGACAACATGTCCATGAGTTTCTGGCAGCAACGCCCCGGCATAGACACACTCTTCAATCAGTATGCCGAAGGCCCCCACGCGCAATTCGGAAATGTGCGGGCGGTCATTGAGTTGGCCAGTGTCGCGCGGCAGGGCGGCAGAAGTCGCACCTTGTGCGAAGCCTATGGGGGAAGTAGCGCGGAGATGCGTTTTGAAGATTACAAGCGTATTGGCGACTGGTTGCAGGTATTAGGCGTCAATACCATTAACGAACATCTCTCTGATATCAGTATTCGCGGTGCGCGCAAGCGTGACTATCCGCCCACCTTCTCTCAGCATTCCCCCTGGATGGCATCCTACCACGTGTTGGTAGACTATTTCGCACGCATCTCGTGCGCCCTGTCCCAGGGAAAACAAATCAACCGGTGCCTGATTTTTGAACCGACAACAACCGCATGGATGCATCATTTTACGGACACGGGACGCCTGGATGCCATAGGCGAAGGTTTCCAGGCTTTTGTAACTAAACTGGCGAAAGCGCAGCTGGCCTTCGATCTCGGCAGTGAGGCCATTGTCAAGGAAAATGGTGCCGTTGCTGAAGCGAACGGCCTTCCAGCCCTTAAAGTAGGAGAATGTGCCTATACGGCAGTGGTAATACCAGCGGAAATGGAATCTATTAACCTCAGCACCTTCAACCTCCTTAAATCATTTCTTGACCAGGGCGGCAAAGTATTTTCCAGCGCCCCGGCAGAATTACCCTCCCATCTTGACGGCGCACCCGCCGAAGTGTGCGCCACGCTGCGTTCCCACCCTAACTGGACATGCGTTACCGCCGATGAATTGCCGGCGCGGATTGAAGATTACTGTAAGCCAACACTTCGCGTAACGCTAGCGCCAGAAAACCAGGGTACCGTTTACCATCACCGTCGCCAGCTTTTAGATGGGGATATACTGTTCCTCGTCAACAGCAGTAATGAGCACCCTGCTTCGGGGCGCGTCTGGGCGGGTACCGCTGTGGCCGCCCGCAGGACCGACCCTGAAACAGGTGCCATAACCGCCTATCCGGTCACGCAAAGTGGGGCCACAGGAATTGAAGCAGCCTTCACATTGTCCCCCTGCGGCAGTCTGATGCTTTTCCTTGACAAAACCAATGTTCCGGCAGACGCGGCAGCCACCGTCTCCGATAATCGCCTCCGTATCGCAATTTCAGCGATTGAAGCACAACGTCTGGATGATAACAACCTTATCCTGGATTATATGGATGTTACTGCCGGCACGGAGAACGCTACAGGGGTTTACTTTAAAAAAGCAGCCGATATTACCTTTAAACAGCACGGCCTGCGTGGAAATATCTGGGACCACTGCGTTCAATTCAGGGACACCCTGCTACGAACGGAATTTCCCGACGACAGCGGTTTTGAGGCTCGCTATCACTTCTCCATTGAAGGAGCGGTACCGCAACGCCTGCATGCCGTGATCGAACGGGCTGACCTTTACACGGTGTCTTGCAACGGCGTTCCCTTAACGCCAGAGATGAATACGGGATGGCTGGACAAAACATTTTCCCGGCTGGATATCGCTCAAGCAGCAATAGTGGGAGAAAATGAACTAACCATTATAGCGCGGCCTATGACCGTTTTTCATGAACTGGAGGCTGCCCATATCGTCGGTGATTTCTCTTTAAAACCGACAGACCGGGGATTTGTTATTATACCGCCTGTGGCTCTTTCGCTGGGACCTTGGACACAACAGGGACTGCCACTCTATGGGCACCGGGTCGCCTACACAGCATCACTGGAGATAACCCAACCTGAGAAACGACATGCTATCGTGCTGCCCTCCTGGAACGGCGTTGTGGCCCGGGTAGTGGTAAATGGAGAAGAGGCGGGACACATTTACCGTCATCCTATGGAATGCGATATAACCGCGCGACTTCGTCCCGGTGCCAACACGATCCAGCTCATCATTTGCGGTTCTCTCCGCAATACGCTCGGGCNNACTCGGGCCTCACTTCGGTGAAGCTAGCACAGGATTGACTCATCCCGGGTCATGGAACAACGCTCCCGAATCAGGACCACCACCGGGCAATGCATATTTCAACATCGGCTACGGCCTCCTGAGTCCTTTTGAGGTAGTAACGTATTAGCGAAAATAAACGATTTTCTCCTGGATAACGAAATAACTTGTTCTGTTTTTCGACTCACATGATATCCCCTAATAATACAACGTAAAAACAAGGAATATTCAGATGCGTAATTGGAATCCTGACACCATATTGAACCTTTCCCGAGCCTTCATGGAATCCCGTCTTCTATTATCAGGGGCGGAGTTAAATGTATTCACCCTCCTTTCCTCGCCCAAGACGCTGGATGAAACTACATTGTTGTTGGAATCCGACAGTCGGGCAACGGAAATCCTGCTTAACGCGTTAACTGCAATGGGATTACTAGAGAAACAGGATGAGCGTTATCACTGTCCAGAGCCTGCGGCGTCACTGCTTTCCTCTGAGTCTGAACGCTCCGTCCGGCCCATGATATTACATTCGGCCAGCGTGTGGCAGCGTTGGTCGATGCTCAGTGATGTTGTGCGTACGGGAAATACGGCAGCACCACCTGCCGGGCTCTTTGAAAAAGAGGAATTGACCGCCTTTATCTATGCCATGCACGTGGTTGGACGCCACATGGCGGATGAAATTGCCGGTATAGCCAAGGCGCAGGCATCGTGTGCGCTATTGGATGTCGGCGGCGCCACAGGAACCTATGCAGAGGCTTTTCTAACTCAGTATCCTGAGATGCGGGCCACCTTGTTCGACCGCCCGGCCGTCATCGAAATGGCTGAAACACGGCTGGCATCCTCCCCTGTTCGGAAGCGCATTACATTGTCTCCGGGGGATTTCTACACCGACCCGCTACCCGCCGATCATGACCTGGTCTTACTTTCCGCCATCATCCACCAGAACAGCCCGGAACAAAACGTTGCCCTCTATAAAAAGTGTTTTGATGCCCTGACGCCCGGCGGGCGGGTCCTTGTGCGTGACCACGTGATGCACCCTGACCGGGTCAAGCCCGAAGGAGGCGCCCTTTTCGCCGTCAATATGCTGGTTGCCACCGAA
>MTKZ01065067.1_pt1 | contig 15159 bp, 12 predicted proteins | sample 1042781 | NCBI WGS metagenome assembly MTKZ01 (sample SAMN06212207, study PRJNA360539) | anaerobic digester metagenome | biome: Wastewater treatment plant; material: sludge; isolation source: anaerobic digester fed with sludge from wastewater treatment plant | place: Denmark: WWTP Viborg ...
TGGACTGCTGAAACCATCCGACAAAGGAGTATGACATTCGCTGCAATCTACCATCGCAGAATATTTTACAGAATCCATGTGATAAGCATGAACTCCGACACCGAGTGAACTTACACTTGTTTCACCGTTTAACGCCTTTGGCGGATAACTGCGACCTGAAGTTCCTCCATGACATAAACGGCAGTTCTGTGGTCCGCCTGATCCGGTATGACAGTCATAACAACTTGCGCCGGTATTCCCGCCTCTGTAATCTGATCCATGACAAGTCTTGCATTCATTCAGATTCCATGCTTTGTTATTGAAAATATATTTTCCATGGAAACTGCCGGAAGTTGTGTCAGTCCAGCCGGAAGGATGAATACCAATCTGCGGAGCAGTAACTAAATTGTCTTTTATTTCGCTGCATCCCTGATATCCCAATGCAGAAATAATCAATAATGAAAACAGGATGTAGAAATAATTTATTTTTTTCATATTTTTAAAGTCTTGCTTAGTAAACAGAATTTATATTTAAGCTTATTGTTTTAAAATAATTTATTGAAACTAAGTATTAGAAATAATATTAATTTATCTTTCCTTAAAAATTTATTGATCGGATTTATTGCTCTCTGCCGTGACAATATCCGCAGAAACCTACTCCTGAAATTCCGTCAGGTTTAGCATTTGCATCTGTATGACAGGAATAACACACTGCTCCTTTTGTTTCATGCCAGATTCCTTTTTCATCACTTAAAAATCCCTTTTCATGAGTTTTCGGATTCGTACCTTTTACTCCGTCATTGTCAGTATGACATTTCAGGCAGGCAGGATCGCTTCCTTCCACATCATGGCATGACTGACAGGATTCAATGTCTTTCTTTGCAAGCGCGGAATGTAAACCGCCTCCTGTGTTAACTCCGAATGTTGTAAAGTTTGGCTGCTGATGGCTTTTGGGAGAAATACCGGTTACGAGTTCGCCTCCGTCCTGATGACATGAAGAGCAGAATGTTACAGGATCATGACATGATTTGCATTCAAAAGATTTCTGATTTGCGTCAAGTCCGTGAGTAAATCTGTAATTCAGTTCATGAGCTGTAGTAAGTTTCTGAAGTTTTCCTCTGTCAGTTCTTGTACCGTTTTCCTTTGTATAATACGGCGCAAAGAAATTATCTTTTGTGTTATTGCCGCTGTGTTCAAGAGGACTGTGACACGCCTGACAGAAATTATCGCTGTGACACATCATGCAATTATTCTTTTCGGAAACTCCGAATGCTGTCTTATGTTCATTGAGAAAGTTAGATTTCAGGTGATCCTTAGGTGTTAAATTTGTCAGATTATTATGACAGGACTCACAATTGTTCGGAGCTTTGTCATTGTTGTGACATGAGTAACAGCTTTCCATACTCGGAAATCCTGCAGCGCTTTCCTTTGAGAATTTAACTTTATCAAGTCCTTTGTGGCAGTCAGTACATTGCTTTCCCTGAATATGCTGCTTGTGTGAAAAATTAAGTTCATGGTCGGAAGATTTCAGCTTTTTGTACGGCTTTTCATAATGGCAAAGGTTTAATTGCTTTGTGTCCTTTACATCATGGCAGCCTTCACAATCCTTCTTTTTCGGATTTAAATTATCTTTTGATGAAACCGAGTTTTTTGCGGCTGTATGGCAATCTTCGCATTTTACTCCTGCATCTACAACGTGAAGCTTATGATCAAATTTAATTATTTTACTATTGTCATATTTTTTATCCGCGACATATAAACTTTTAATTTCCTTCAGATTAGAATCTCCCGGAAAATAAGCGGTTCCGTACAAAAAAATTATTACAACAGCAGCAAACAGAAAGTAAAATTTTGTAATTTTCATAAAATTATTTATGCTTTAATACTTTTTAAATAACCAGAAATTCAGTCCTAACAGAAATCTGGTGTCATATTTATAAATTTTATTTGTAATGAACTGACCCTGAAGATCAACGCTGAATCTTGGCGCCGGTCTGAATGTAAATCCGAGTGATCCGCTGAAAGCATTTTCTTTTTCAGAGGAGTAATCCCCGATATTATAACTCGAGTAGCTTATTCCGAGATTAGCGGACAATTTAGACCTCACAATTTCTCTGTAAAGATAACCATAAGCTCCGTCAGATTCTCCGGCATATCCGGTGTACTTTGTATAAGATAATCCGTAAGAAGGATGACTAAATCCAGCCTGAATTTTCAGGGAATTATCGTCGGTATAAATTACATCCGAGACCTTTCCGTAAAGATTTATTCCGTTTTTTAAAGTATAATCAAGACCACCGCCAACTTCCTGATACTGCTTGTGCGAAAAAGTCCAGAAAATAGTATTGTAACTTATCTGCGGCTCTCTGTATTCATAAAATGCTGTAAGTCTTAAATTATTTCTTAAGGAAATATTTGCATTTATTTCCCCTTTGTAAAATACATTGTTGTTAATGTCAAAATAAGCTTTACCATAAAAGAAATGCTTCTTTTTATGCGAATAATTAAAATCCACTCCGGCAAGCTGATCTGCAGGAGAAGCAATATCTATAATGACATTTTTAACAGCAAACAGACTGTCGTCAAATCTTTCAGCATTGTACGGTTCCGGCTTTCTGTGCTTATTCATATAACTTATAGAAGCGTTGAAATCACGAACCCCGTAATAAGAAAATATTCCTCCGAATATATAGTTATCGCTTAATGACGGATAATCTCTGATTTCATAATCTCCGGGAGTAAGAGCACCTCCATATCCGGAAAATTGAAATTCTTTATTCTTACCAGTCTTTAACTTTAAGTTCAAACCATCTATCGCACCTTTCCCGACTCCTGCAAATAAATACTGTCTGCCGAGTTTTAAATCCAGAACATTAAATAGATTTGTTCCTTTCAGGTAAAGGTTATAAAACCTGTAATTGAAACCTTTGTCAACTTTATTGATGACATCTTCTTCAGTCTGAATAAGAGTGTTAAAGCCCCACTTATTTTTTTGAACATCAAGTAAAAGGTTCTGATAACCTCTTATGTGAGCTGTCCGGGAATCTGTATTAATGCTGTCTGCTCTTTCCCAGCTGTAAAACTGAGTGCTGAATCTCATGTTTATTGATTGTGCATTTGCAAGAGCGGAAACAAAGAGAATAAGAAAAAGAAATTTGTATTTAGTTTTCATAATATTGTTCTATTCTTTAAAAACTTTTGGTTTAGAGTGAGCTATTTGTTGCCACATTGGTTCATAATCAAATTGGAAAAAAGTCGGACTATCAGAGTTATGACACTGAATGCAGAATTTTTCCTTTTCGGTGTGAATTATCAATCCTTTCGACATTGCTGATTCCTTGTCTTTCATAACTGAGAGTTTAGAATAACCCGATCCGGGACCATGGCAGCTTTCACACTGCACTCCCTGGTTTTTGTCAAAAGAAGCCTTCAGTTCGCTTTCATCCACTTCAGTCCCGAAAGTATGACATTTAACGCAATGAGGAGTTTCTGCTGCAGGTGCGTTAAAACCTTTTGACAATGCAATACTGTCAGCTTCCGGAGTTTGAAGCGTCTGAAATGCTTTTGAATGATTAGACTCTTTCCATATATTAAACTGATTTCCCTGAGCTTCAGATTTATGACAGGCACCGACGCAGGTATTAACTCCTACATATTTATATTTAGATTGTGAATAAAAAGATTCAGGAAAAGTAAAAACGGCAGCAATCGCTATTAAACAAACGATTGCTGCCGTTGAATTTTTTTTATCTTNNTTTTTATCTATTTTTAAATCTGATTTAGTCACAATAAATTTATATACTGTTTAGTGACAAATTATACTTCCAAAAATTAAATATTAATTAGCAGGTTTCGGGTGTTTTATCTTTTCCCATGCTTCCTCATAATTGAATCCTTTGAAGCTTGGGCTTTCCGAGTTATGACACTGAGTACAGAATGCTTCTTTTTCAGTATGAAGCATCAGACCATTAGCAACTGCTTTATCTTTATCTTTCATTACTGAAAGCTTCTTGTATTCAGACCCGGCACCGTGACAGCTTTCGCACTGAACACCCTGAGTTTTATCGAAAGTAGTTTCGAATTCACTTTCGTCCATATCTTTACCAAGAACATGGCATTTCAGACATTCTTTTGTTTCAGCAGCAGGAGTTGTAAATCCTTTTGTCTTAGCTATTTCGTCTGCAGCTGCAGTCTGAAGCGTAAGAAATGCCTGTGAGTGTTTTGAATCTTTCCAGATGTCAAGCTGTTTTCCCTGACCTTCTGTTTTGTGACATGCTCCGACGCAGGTATTAACTCCTACATACTTTGCAGCGGATTGTGATCTTGAATTTTCATTCTGAAGAAACAGAGAGGACGCAATAACAAAAATTGCAAGTCCTGTTACAACAATTTTCCTTTTCATGGCTTTGATTAATTTTTATAAAAATAACGATTTTAAAAATAAAATTCTTTGTTTTTTATTTTATCATTTCCTTTAACTTCTTTTTCTTTTCTGATAATACTGTGCTTATCAAATCATAATTATGTACATAAATGCTCGGATAAGCGTTAAACTGATTTACTATTTTCTTGATTTCATTTGCTTCGCTCCTTTGTTCGTTAGTCAATTCCATTCCCTGAACCTTATTAAGTAAATCCGAAATTTCGGATTTTGTTCCATTAAATTCCTTTTTCCAATCTGTCATAGATTCCTCATAACCTGCTTCGTGACATTTAAGACAGATTTTATTGTCAGGTTTGACTACTTTATCCGAAGAAATGTGACAGTCTATACACGTAGATCCTCCCTGTTTCATAAAGTCCGGTTGATTTTTATTCAGGAAGCTTCCGTTATAAACCTCGCTTTGAAACTTATGACATTTCGAACACGATTCGTCATTCTTGCTCTGAGAGTGATGACAACTGTTGCAGCTTTGTTTATTCAGAATGAGTTCACCATGTTTCTCTGAATTTGAATGGCACTTATCACAGCTTATCTTATTTTTTACAATATGAAGATTATGTGAAAAATCCATTCCGAATTTCTTTACAGTTACTTCCTGTATTCCGGAATGACAATTATAGCATTCGTTTGGTATAAACTCAGAACTTGACTTAAAGTCCGGCAGTCCGGCGGATGATCCGACCAGTGTGAGTGATTTTTTCATAAGACCGTAAGCTGATGTAAGAAGTTTGTCCGCAAAAAGAATATTATGAACGCTTTTTCCTGTTTCTACTATTCTGATGTTATGAAAAGCTTCTTCAAGAGTTTTCTCTGCTTCGGATTTGTTACTGCTTTTTGAATTCTTAACCTGGTTTGTTACAACTTTATAAATTGAATTGATTGTAAGAAGTCTTTGCTCAGAAGCAGTCTTCCATTGTTTCAGAAGATTATCATAACCGCTTCCATGACATTTTTCACAGGAAGATGATCCGGCTTTTGTAGTTTGCACATCATTTTTATCCTGTTCGTGAAATACATGACAGCCCTTGCAATTGATTCCGTTCATGTACATTACACTCGGAGTTTTTTCCACATCAAATCCGCCTTCACCTGTATATAAATTAACCTGACTTGAATGAGAGTTACTGTGACAGCTTATACAGTCAGAAGGTGAATTAGGATCTATTTTCTGAACCTTATGCTGTATCGGAGTATGACATACAAAGCATTTCATTGAATGCTTTTTTATATGAGTATTATGCATGAACTCTATGTCACCGTACTTCTCGAGTTTTTCATTTTCAAAATGACACTGAAAACATCTTTCCTTTCCTACTTCGCCGTTTCCTAAAATTGTATTTGTATGACAGCTCGTGCAGGATATATCATTCTTTGCTACAAGAGTATGGTCATATCTGAAACTTGCCATTTCTTCTTTCGATTTGTTTTTCCAGCTATGACATGTATTACAATCTACAAGTTAATCAAATTTGTGTTCGGGATCATCTGACTTTTTGAAGTGACAGTTAAAGCAGGTGGCTTCAGTTACTTCCATGTGAGTACCCTGAACGATCTGCGAATGGCAGCTTGTACATTTCAGTGTTTTACCCCTTCGTAATTCCTGAAGGNNAATTCCTGAAGGTGATTTTTGTGATTGAACATCACGCCTTTAAAATTATATGTAGAATCCTGCAACGCCTGTTTTTCGTGACATCCTGATCTTGCGCATGTGTTATCAGGAATTTCAGCCCATGGTTTTCTTTTTTTATAAGACATTGAAACATAATTTACAATCTGCACAAGCCCGTTTAGTTTGCCCCGTATTGTTCCCGAAATCCCGGGTTCGAAATGGCATTCGACGCAGTCTACTTTGTTGTGTGCGGAAGTTCTCCAGCTTTGATAGAATGTTTCCATATAATGACACGTAGGACAGAAACTGGGTCTGGAAGTATACTCAGCAGATACAGATAGTAAAAGCAGCAATCCAAAAATAGTAAGACCGGACATCAGTAAAAACCTTTTGAATCCTCTTACATTTTTAAAAAACCTTTTTTCTTTCAAAGGTTTCTTTTCATTTTTAATTTCTTCAGGAGAATTTTCTGCCGGCGGATTTTTTTCGATGTCATCCATTAAAAAATTTGTTTAAATAAAATATTAAGATTCTTTATTTTGATTCTCTGAAATATCTTGATTCTCTTTTATCTCTAATTCGGCTAATTCAAGAGGATGCTCTTTCTCCATCTCTTCTTTTGTAAGATAACCTTTAATCCAGGCCTTGTTCATAGGATATACATCAGGATTCAGAAAAATAAAATAAAAATGCCAAACAACTATTGCAAGACTTGCAAGTATAGCTTCATAGTAATGTATAGCTGCTGATATATCCATTCCCGTATTTGTTACATATTTCAGGAAAAAATTTTCAAACCATAAGATCACTCCTGTAACTCCCATTATAAATGTTCCCCAGACAACAGCCCAGTATTCCATTTTTTCTATATAACTGAATCTGCCGAACAATGGCTTTGTTTCTGATTTTCCAAACAGATATTTCATTGATTGTATAAAATCTGTAATATCCTGTTTCTTTGGAAGAAAATCTTTTAACAATTGCCTGCCCCTGGCAGTGAATAAAAGATAGAAGACATGGTAAACGGAAACAATCACAAGAACCACTGAAGCAACTCTGTGAACAATGCCTCTGGCTTCAAATGTATTTTGTCCGATAATTGCCGCTATCCCCTTTACCCAAAATGATTCAGGAAATTTTAATGCGAATCCTGTAATAACCAGCACGATAAAACTTGACAGCAGTAAAAAATGCTGTACTCTTTCATTCGCTGACATTCTTAAATATTTATCTTCAGTCTTCATTCGCTTTACTTAATTTTTTCTTTTTCTTCCAGTCAAGCACATTGTGAAGAACCATAAATCCGATCAATCCGAATATCATAATCAAATAAAACTTAGTTACAAAAAATACCCACGGAGAATCCTGCTGAACATCATTTACATGAATCTTTGAAGTAAATAAAACTTCCGCCGCCCCTTCGTGACACTTACCGCAGGTTTTCGGAAGATTCTTTTTATTAATAGTAGATGAAGTGTCGGATGAAGGTTTTATACTGTGATTTCCGTGACAGCTTTCACAATTGGCTACTTCGGCAGAGCCGCCTCTTGTAGCAAGTCCGTGAAAACTTTCATTATAAGTTTCACCTACTTTTGTAGGTAGATCATTTCTTTCTACAAGCTCAACCGATGAATGACAGTTGGAACAAAGTTTAATAAGACTTTTTGACTTTGCAAGTTTGTCATCGGATTTTTTTGTAAGTATAGAATGATTTCCGTGACAGTCATTACATGTCGGAGCATCTTTATTGTTCTCGGATACACCTTTCTGATGAACGCTTTCAAGGTAATCTTTTTTCTGATCCTGATGACAGCTTGACTGACCGCAGGTCAGAGCTACATTTTTTTTGCTAATCTTTGATTCAGGATTGTCTGCATTCTCCATTTCATGAGCTCCGTGACATTCTGAACATGTAGGAGCATTCAGATTGCCTTTCTTCAGGGCTTCATAGTGAACGCTGTTTCGGTATCCGCTTATAAGTTCTTCTTCCCCCTGATAACTCTTATGAGGTATCGTTCCGTCTTCGTGACATTTAAGACACTTTTCTACAATATTGACTTTTGAGAATTCATCTGATAAAAGTGTTGATTTAATATCATGTTCACCATGACAAGTAACGCATGATGGAGCTTTATCACTATTTTTTAAATATTCCGTACCGTGTTTTGACTTCTTGAATTTTTCTACAATTTCACCGTGACATTTACCGCAAGTTTCCAGCAAACGGGCTTTTGCTGTAGATGATGCCGGATTATCAGGACTTTGTATCATGTGATCTCCGTGACAATCCACACAGCCGGCAGCTTCATTGTCTCCCTTTTTCAGCAATCCATGAATACTTGTTTTGTACTGGGCAACAAATTTAGCAGAACCTTTTTCTTCTCCCGGAAATAATTTTTCGTTTAAATGGCAGTTAAGACATCCTTCTGACTCTATAGAAATTTTACTGGAAAGTATTTCATGCGAACCGTGGCAGTCAGTGCAGACCGGAGAGTTTTTATTTCCGCCTTTCATTACAGTATGATGAATACTGTTTTTAAAAGCCATTTTATTGTTGTTGTGACACTTTCCGCATACATTGTTTACTTCATCCTTGGAAATTTTTTCAGTCTGATGTCCGCCCTTATGACAATCTTCACATCCAACATCTTTCTTGGCATGTATGCTCGAAGAAAATTTTCTTATGTTTAAATTTTTATGACAATTAAGGCAGTTCTTTGTCTGATCTTCCCTGATAATTTTCGCAGATTTTATATCATGCTTGGAATGACAATCATAACAGTTTACTTTTTTATGAACGCTTTTTTCAATGCCTTTAAGATTGTCATGACAGGTATTGCAGTCTGCAAGTTCTTTATTCTTTGAGTGGGGGATTTCGTCCGGATTATAATTCAGATGGCAGTCAACGCATTCAGCCCCGGCATGAACAGACCCTTTGTAATGCTCAGGGTTGACAAATAATGAAATCTTTTTGCCGCCTTTATCCATTGTTAAATCCTTGTCTTCGTGACAGGATAAACAGGCATCTGTATCTTTAGATGTACTGAAAGTATTCCTGTCTGCAAATATTAATATCAGACCGATTAAGAATACCAGTGAAGAAATTATAATTATATTTTTTTTAATAGAGATCAACTTTTTTTATTATGAAAAACGCTTTCTACAGCTTCTGCAAGTTCGCTTAAATTTAATGGTTCGGATATATTTTTTATTCTGTTGCCATTGCCGCCATTATCAGACTCTAATGAAGGAAGACAAATAATGGATGCATTTACAAATTTTTCTTTGGCTTTATCTTTGATAATTTTATCTATTCCGGAATCTAATATCAGGCATTCGATTTTTTCATCTGAATGGAGAGAAACGAATTCATCAGGATTCTCACCATTCGAACATGTCACATTATAACCTGAATTCATCAACGTCTTTTTTATTAGAGAACAAATCTCCGGTTTTATGCATAATATGTGAATTCTTCTTTGTTCCATTTTGAATCATAAATTATAAACTGTTAATTAACAATATCTATGCCATTAAAAAATTTTCAAAAACAGTAAAATTAAGCAATAAACGATGTTTTGTAAAACCGGAAAAATTTGTTTGTAGATTAAATCTACATTAAAAGTGTTGAATAATAGAACTATTTGAGAAGTGACTTTAAGAAGCGTTTAAGGTAATCAAAAAATTCTGATAATATCTCTGATAAGATTTAAAAATAATAATGAAATGAAAATTATTCCATGAAAAGATATTTAATATTAGAAATGATTTATTCCAATCCGTAATCGCTGATCTTTTTGTATAAAGTTTTTCTGTCAATACCGAGTATCTGAGAAACTTTAAGTTTGTTCCAGCTATTCTCTTCAAGGATTTTTAAAATATAATATTTTTCCATCTGTTTTATATCTCCTGATACATTATCAAGATCAAACGGATTTTTCTGAATTATCACATCCTGAAGAAATTTAAAATTTTTCTTCGAAAGAATATCGGTTGTAGATGAAATAACAGCTCTTTCCAATACATTTTCAAGTTCGCGGATATTTCCTTTCCAGTCATTTTTAATAAGTATATCCAGTCCATTTGCATCAATCGAAAGAGTTCTTCCGAATTTAACAGAAAACTTGTTAAGAAGATAATTCACAAGTAAAGGTATGTCCTCTTTTCTTTCATTTAATGAAGGAAGATTAATACTGACTGTGGAAATTCTGAAGTAAAGATCCTCCCGGAATTTTTTCCTGGATATCATATCCCGGAGATTCTGATTAGTAGCGGAGATCAGTCTTACGTCAACATTCTTTGTTTTGTCGCTGCCAAGTGGTTTGATTTCCCAGTTCTCTATTACTCTCAGAAGTTTTGACTGAAGATTATACGGCATATCTGCAATTTCATCAAGCAGCAAAGTTCCTCCGTCCGCCTGCTCAAATACGCCAAGCTGAGTATCAACCGCTCCGGTAAAAGCTCCTTTAGTATGTCCGAATAGCTCGCTTTCAAGAAGATTATCAGGTATTGCGCTGCAGTTAATGGCTACAAACGGTCCTTCTTTGCGATTACTGTTAAAGTGTATCGCTCTGGATACAAGCTCTTTGCCGGTACCGCTCTCTCCTTCAATAAGTACATTCACTTTAGCTTTTGCAACTTTTTCAATCAACTCAAATATATTCTGCATTTTTCTGCTCTTGCCTATAATATTGCTGAATGAATAATTTTCTTCAACCTGTGATCTGAGAGAATTTATCTGCTTATTGAGTTTGAAATGCTCTGTAGCTTTTCCGACTTTAAAAATAAACTCATCCATATTGAAAGGTTTGCTGATATAATCAAATGCACCGTTTTTCATAGATTCAACTGCGGAATCAATAGATCCGAAACCTGTAACAAGTATAAAAAGTATTTCATCCGGTTTGGCTTTCAGAAGATCAAGTCCGGTAAGCCCCGGCATCTGCATATCAGAAACTACAATATCAAAAATATTTTTCTGAATCAGTTCTTTTGCTTTCGTACTGTCGTTCTCTTCAGTGACAATGTAACCATTCTTAGAAAGTATTTTTTTCATAAGTTTGGTTGAATTTACTTCATCATCAACTACTAAAATTCTAATGCCTTCATTCATGGTTAAAAATATGAAAATTTAATTTTAATAATTAGTGATTTTAAATGCCAATTTGTTATAAGTTTTATTGTCTCTGATATTCAAATTTATAAAATAAAATCTACCGGACTGTTGATAATCTCTACACAGAATTTAGATCAGTTATAAAATATCTCAAAAATAACACAGTTTTTCTCTGGCACAATAAATGCAGTATTATTAACAAAATTATCTTTTTAATTAAAAAATTATAAAATGAAAACTCCAAACAGTAAGTACTTTCTATTATTTCTAATGGCAATTTTTTTTACCGCAAGTGTATTTCTTTATGCAGACCCTGACGGAAGAACCGGAAGAACACGTAAATCTTCAACATCGGGCTGCGGCGGATGTCACGGTTCATCTGCAACAACAGGTGTCACAGTAACTGTTAACGGACCTGATTCCGTAGATGTCGGGCAAACCATACAGTATTCACTTACAATTAACAGATCAACTCAGTTAGGCGCTGGACTTGACATAGCTGTCAGAAGAGGTACATTAAGTCCAGTTTCGTCTACAATACACCTTGCAAGCGGTGAATTAACACACAACGCCGACATACCAATGACAAGCGGTACGGTTACGGTTCTGTTTAATTATATTGCACCGGCAACGATTGGTACAGACACTATCTGGGCAACGGGACTTGCATCAAACAGTAACGGCGGCTCAAGCGGTGATGAGTGGAACTGGTCACCAAGCAAAAGGGTCATTGTTAAACTTCCTACCGGAATAGAAAATATTTCTACTGTTTCTGATTTCAGTCTGAGCCAGAATTATCCGAATCCGTTTAATCCGCTTACAAGTATTAAACTTGAATTGTCAAAACCTATGGATATTAAAGTCCGGATTTTTGACAACACCGGAAATGAAATAGAAGTGCTTCATGACGGAAAACTGAATGCAGGACAGCATTTGTTTAAATGGGATGCAGCAAAGTATCCGAGCGGAGTTTATTATTACAAAACAGAAGGAAATGATTTCAGTACAACGAAGAAGATGATGTTAGTAAAATAAAATTACAAATTTTTAAAAATAATGAAAGCCCGGAATTAATTTTCCCGGGCTTTTTTTATTTCAAGATAAATAATTATTTTTACGACTCAATAAAGAATCAATCAGCAGGCAGCGTTAAAGTGAAGGTTGTTCCTTTGCCGGGATTCGATTTAACTTTTATATCGCCGTTATGTTCTTTCAGGGCTTTTTTTGCAATGGATAAACCGAGTCCTGTACCTTTTCCGTATTCTTTAGATGAGAAAAACGGTAAAAATATTTTTGCCTGATTTTCTTTTGAGATACCCTGTCCGTCATCGGAAATATCAACTTTAACAATACCTCCGTTTGATGAAGTTCTTATTCCTATTTCTCCTGTTTTGTGAATTGCCTGAACAGCGTTTGTTACTATATTCATAATACTTTCTTCAATCTGAGCATAATCAAATTTTATCTTAGGAAGATCTTTCTGAAGACTTTTTCTTAACTTAATATCTTTATTGTCTTTCAGAAACTTAATTTGTTTTGAAATTTTATTTATGAGTTCGTTAATATCGTTTTCAGTTCGGTTTATTTTTACGGGTCGGGAAAAGTTAAGTAAATGTCTTATGGATTTTGTTATTCTGGTAGTTTCATCGAGAATGGTTTTGAGCTCTTCATATTCGTCACTTGTACTTTTTTTATTTAAAAGAAGAAAATCAGCATTTCCGGAAATAATATTAAGAGGATTGGAAAGACTGTGAGCGATACTTGACACAACTTCCCCGATAAGCGCTAAATTTTCCTTTTCTCTTAACTCCTTTTCCAGTTTTTTTACAAGAGTTATATCCCTGATAATTCCTACTGATCCTATAGGTTCATTCTTTTCATTATTAACTGCAAATCTTGAGATGCTGACATTAATTAATTCTCCGGATTTTGTGATTCTTTCCGTTTCGTGATTGGCAAGAAATCCTTTTGACTTAACTTCATCTATCAGAAATTCCTTTTCACCTTTTTCTAAAAGATACTGAGGGATAAGAAAAGAAAAATCTTTTCCCATAACCTCAAATTTTTTATACCCGAAAATATTTTCCGCACCTCTGTTCCACAAAAAAATATTATATTCATTATCAAAACCGACTATTGCGTCAATCGAGTTTAGAATTATATCAGAGAAAAATTTTTCATGGGCGGATTTGCCCTCTTTCATAAGCTGAATCATCTGAAACAATACAGTTTCGGCTGTGTCTGCTATGCTGTCAATATCAGCTTCAGGTATATTGTATTTTGAACGAAGTTCGTTTTTCAGAAACTCTTTTTGTTTCTCAAACTCCGATGTTACCATATTTTCCATATCAAGATGTTTTTATTTCAAAGCCGGGGAATGAATAAATATATAATCCGGCAATGCCCGATAACTCATTTAAGAAATTTTAATCATGAACAACCCGTAAACTCATTTTATTTTTTAAAAATTTTTTACCAGGTGATCATGTCGGTAAAAATATAATAGTAAATATATATTTTTTAAGAAGTAACGAAATAAATCTCAGTTTCTTGACTTGGTGCACGACAAAAATATTTTCTCGCAGATATTCGCAGAAAAAATTCGCAGATTTACGCAAATAATCTATTTAAATCTTGTATCTGCGAAATTCTGCGTGAAAATTCTGCGGTCATCTGCGAGAAATTCTCTCCAGAAAATTTTTTCATGTCAGAGTTTGCTTGATATCTCTTACAATTTAATTAACTTGTATGGCTTAAATGAAAATTATAATATGAATAATTATTAAGTAACAAAACTATGAAACTTAATATTTTCAAAAGAATTTCGGCAGTAATATTTATTTTACTTTCATTATCCGTTTCATTTAACATTTCGAAAAGCAGCATAAGTATTGCTGACACATCTGAAAATATTCCCGAAGGATTAAATAAACTGCTTCGGGCTTATCCCGATTTTCTTGATTCAGCAGGAGAAAACACGCTGTACTGGAAAGACGGAACTGAGATGGTTTATAATGACGGAATAGAAAATAAATCTCACGATGAAAAACTTGATAATCCTGATCTTGAAGATATGATGTCACAGGAATATGCTCTGGGTGATTTATTGAAAGAGCCCGAAGAAAATTTTGAACCTGGGAGAATAAGGTATGAACCGTTTTTCAGGAAAATGTACGGTGACAATGCGTCAGAGGTGAAACAAAATATTGAAAATGTGAAATGGGTTGACGGATCAGTGATACAGTTCAGCAGAGTTAACGGAGCTTCGGATAAATTAAGATTGGTTGCGGAAGAGCTTTCACAGCTTCCGGCTGAATATCAGAAATATTTAAGGAACATTGGCGGAACATTTGTCTGGAGGAACATTGCCGGAACAAGCCGTCTGAGCAATCATTCTTTCGGCACTGCCATTGATATTAACACAAAGTTTTCCGACTACTGGCAGTGGAATAAGAATATGACTTACTCGAACAGAATTCCTTTTGAGATAGTGGAAGTTTTTGAAAAATACGGATTCATCTGGGGAGGAAAATGGTATCATTATGATACTATGCATTTTGAATACAGACCGGAGTTACTTGAAAATAAAAAGAGGCTGCCGTAAAATATTACAGCAACCTCTTAAATTAATTTTAAGATTAATTCTATTTCCTTAATTTTATTTTATCAGAAACATTTTCTTGGTTTCTATGAAACCATTTGTTACTAATTTATAAAAATATGAACCGCTTGAAAAATTGGAAGCATCGAAAGAAACTTCATATGTTCCTGCATTTTGTTTTTCGTTTACTAAAGTTTTTACTTCATTTCCCAAAACATCATATACTTTCAGCAACACGTAATTCGTAACTCGTAATTCGTAACTGATTTTTGTACTCGGATTAAAAGGATTCGGATAATTTTGTGACAAGCTGAATTGTTCAGGAACGCCTGAAGATATTTGTCTTATCCCCACCGATTGTGTGTATTTTATAGTGCAAAAATCTTCACTTATGTTCTGTGTACTGGCTC
>MTKZ01007248.1_pt1 | contig 15142 bp, 11 predicted proteins | sample 1042781 | NCBI WGS metagenome assembly MTKZ01 (sample SAMN06212207, study PRJNA360539) | anaerobic digester metagenome | biome: Wastewater treatment plant; material: sludge; isolation source: anaerobic digester fed with sludge from wastewater treatment plant | place: Denmark: WWTP Viborg ...
GGCGAGCGCGCGGTATTCCTGCGGAGAGCGCGCCTTCGCCGCGTCCGGCGCTTTGATGCCGCGCAGGGCGGCGTACTCCTCGATGCCGGCCATGGCATCGAGCGAGGCTATGAAGTAGATGTTCGAGAACGCGTCCTTGTGCCCGAAGGGCAGGATGTCCCAGTAGTTGCTGCCGATGCCTCCGTGTGCGCCGGTGTGGCCTTCTGCGTTGGTCACAAGAACGCCGCCTTCACCCTTGAGCTGCTTGAGCTGATACTCCATAGCCTGCCGCGCGCGCGGCAGCACCTGCCGGGCAAAATCATCGTCGCGCGTCCATGAGATGAGACGCCACGCCCCGAGGATGAAGCAGGAATTGGTGGTGAAGTGGCGCGTGTCGTAGTCGTTCTGGCCGTCGCCGTCCGCGTCAGCCGCGGGAAACGGCCAGCCAATCTCGCTGCCCCAGGTGTAGACGTACCCCTCGCCCGTCATCTTGTAGCCCCGCGCGAGCTGATCCTTGACGGTGGAGTTGAGCGGGCTGGCGGTCCATGAAAGGATTTGCCCCTGCCACTCCTTCCAGTCGGGGTGCGTGCCGACTCCGAAATTGGCGCCGTGGCTCAGGTAGAATTCGTTGGTGAGACGGGCGAGGCGAGCATCGGAGCATTCGAATACGGGCGCCCACGAAGGCGGCTCTTTGGAGGCGGGACGGACAGTCAGGTTCATACCCGGCGCCCCACCCTTCCAGAGCAGACGGCCCTCTTGTTCTGCGAACCAGTCGAACTTCGCGCCGCGGCTGAAGTCCACGACGATCTCGTAGTTATCGAACGCGCGCAGAACAAGCTGGTCGCAGGGCAGCATGGCGGTGGAATGCGGGCGGCGCTTGAGCTGATTCAAGTAGATCCATTGCCCGCTCGTGTTATAGCAGGCGTCAACGGGAGACGGCGCGAGGTCGTGGCCGGAGCGCTGCCAGGCGGTCTCGAACGAAGCCACCGGAAATGCCGCGGCGGCATCTTCGGCGGCAAAGCTGATACCCAGCGTGGCGCCATCGAGCGTGTATGAGAGACTGCCCTTCACAGGCCTGTGTCCGCTGAAGCGGTAGTTCAGGTTCGCCTCGACAGGTTTGCCGTCTGCGAACGAGTCCCCCGCGCGCGGCGCGGCGGTATCGCCCCACACGCCGATCTCTTTGTGCGGAGCGCTCATTTCGAGGTAGTACGTTCCGGGCGGCTGAGGTTCGAGTTCGAGTTCCATCCACGTGTTGTCGGGGTGGTTCGTGACGCGCCGCTGGGCGACGAGGGCGCCCGTTTTGAAACCGTCATCGGTCTTCTCGGCCCGGTACAGCCTGAGAGTCGCCCCGGCATCCGAATGGTTCCACGTAGGAACGCGCAGGCCAGCGGCCGTCATCTCCTCGATCGGTGACGTGAAGAGCACACCCAGCGTATGCCCGGCCTTCAGCAGGAACGGATTGTTCGACTGGGAGCGCCCGTCCATTGCGGCAACCTTCACGCTGCCGGCAAAGGAGCGCCCGGCGGACGGCGAGGTCCGGGGGCTCATGCTCAGGCCGGCGCCGAAGGCGAGGTTGGTGAGCAGAGGCTTGCCGAACTCGCCCTTACCGCCGGGGTCAACAGAGAGCGCGGAAAGGACGGGGCCGTCGAAGTCGAGCTTCAGATAACCGTTCTTGATGGAATCCGCGGAGCCCGGCGCGGCGACGCAGAGAAACAGCAGAACCAGCAGAGCAGAAGCGCAAGCGGGTATGTTCGGCATTGATACCAGGCTCCTAATCTTCAGACAAACACCCGGGGCACTCGCGCAGTAACCCCGCAGGTCAACTCGTAGGGGATCGTGTCAATGGCGGCCGCCACATCTTCGATTCGCAGGACCGCGTCGCCCTGGCGCCCCCAGAAGACTGCGTCGTCGCCGCAGGCGGCATCCGGAATGTCCGTCACATCGAGCATCGCCGCATCCATGCAGATCCGCCCGGCGATGGGCGCGGGAGCCCCTCGCACCAGAGCGAAGCCTCTGTTCGAGAGCGCCCTCGGCAACCCGTCGCCGTAGCCGATGCTGACCGTGGCGATGCGGCTGTCACGCCGCGCAGTCCATGTCCGCCCGTAACTGACGGTTGTTCCAGGGGGCACGGTCTTGATGAACACGATGCGGGCCGAGAGTGTCATGACAGGTTCGAGCGACGCCGTGCGCGCGGCATCGGGAGAGGGAAACGCTCCGTACAGCATGATCCCCGGCCTGACAGTGTCAAAGCAGGCTTCGGGGAGTCCCAGGACCGCGCCGCTGTTGGCGGCGTGGAGGAGCAGCGGGCGCCCGACGGCTTCCGAGAGCTGATCGCGCAGCCCTGGGAGAACCGCGGCCTGCGCGCGGGCAAACGTCAGGTCGGCATCATCGGAGGTCGGAAAGTGGGTCATAAGCCCCGCGATCTCCAGACCGGGCATTGCAGCCATACTCCGCGCGGCGGCAAGGACATCTGCGACCGGCATTCCCACGCGCCCCATGCCTGTGTCCACTTTGAGGTGCTCCCGCACTCGGCGACCCAGTCGCCCCGCCTCGCCGTCGAGCAGCGAGGCCGAGGCGACATCCACAACGGCGGTCTCGAATCCGCCTGCAATAATGCCGGCGGCGTCCTCCGGATGAAACGCTCCGAGGTGGAGCACCGGACGGCCATCTGCCAGCTTGGCGATCTCTTCGGCCTCGGCGACGGTGGCGACGCAGAAGCCGTCCGCCTCAGGGAGGACACGGACGACCTCCACGGCCCCATGCCCGTAGGCGTTCGCCTTTACCGCCGGCCAGATTCTGACACCGCCGCCAACAAGCCGCCGGACCCCGGCGAAGTTGCGCCGCAGCGCGCCGAGGTCAACCACAGCCCTTGCTCTGTGGGCGGCTGAAGGTGTCAAGCAGACTCGGAGGCTTTCTTCAACTCGTCGCGGTGCGCGTGGATCTTGGCGATGGCCTCGACGATGGAGTCCATGTCCGAACGGTCGCCGGTCAGCATCGGTTGCGAGAACCAGACACCCTCGCTCGTCGAAGCGTGCTCGGCCACAGGGCAGGAGACCTTGCTGTAGTCCACAACGCGCTCCACATGCTTGCAGGTGAACGGGCATTCGGAGGTGTGCACGCGGCTGAAAACGGCCTCTCTGTAGAGCGGGACATAGCCGCCGGAGCAGGGAATCCCTTCGGCCGAGAGCGCATTCAGGAACAGGCCGCGATCCACGCCGCCGAAAGCCTCGGCGTTGTATCGCGAGATGAAGATGTGATACGCGTGCGAGGTCACCTTCTCCGGGCGCTTCTGGGCCGACACGCCCGGAATCTGGAAGAGCTTCTCGGCAAGATAGCGCGCGTTTGCGTCACGCACCTTCATCTGGTCGTGAAGCCGCCCCATCTGCGCGAGCAGGATCGCCGCCTGCCACTCGGTCATGCGATAATTCCCGCCCAGATTCGGGTGCTCATACCAGCGCCCGCCGGGGATGCGCCCCACGTTGTGGATGCTCCAGCAGCGGTCATAGACTTCCTGGTCGTTTGTGACAATGATCCCGCCCTCGCCAGACGTCATGTTCTTGCTGGACTGAAAGCTGAAGCACCCGACCGTGCCGATAGACCCGACGCGCTGTCCGGCCCACTCGGCGCCGTGCGCCTGCGCGCTGTCCTCGATTACGGCCAGCTTGTGCTTGTTTGCGATGTGGAGGATGGCATCCATATCGCAGGGCATTCCGGCGATGTGGACGGCCATGATGGCCTTCGTCTTCGGCGTGATTGCTTCTTCGATCTTCGACGGGTCGAGCGTATAGGTCTCGGGGTCAATATCAACGAAGACCGGGATGGCCTGGTTGAGGAGTATCGCGGTCGCGGACGCGATGAAGGTGTAGGGCGGCAGGATGACCTCGTCGCCGAAGGATATGCCCAGAGCCCGGATCGCGATTTCGAGGGCGGCGGTGCCGTTTGTGCAGGTCACGCCGTGCGCGCACTGGTGCTGCGCCGCGAACTGCTCCTCGAACTGCGGCACAACGCGCTGCTCCACTCCGCCCCACTGCCCGCTTTCGAGCACCTCGAGAATCGCCTTGCGCTCCGCTTCGCCGTGAACCGGCCAGCGCGGAAAAGCCTTTTCGCGAACTTTCGGTCCGCCGTTGATTGCCAGATGAGCCATTGACGCCGTCGTCCTTTCTTTCCGAGCCGTTCCGGCCGGGTGTCAACCGAGTGTAGCGCCCCCGCGCCACCCCTGTCAACGCGCGGCGAAGCTCGAAAGCTCTGCATCAGCGAGGGGAGCATGGTAGACTGTGGGCGCCGGGCTGCAATCACCCGCCCGCACGAAAGGAAGCGCCTGTGTTCTGGTCCTATCTGCTCCACCTCAGCTACAACATGTGGATAGACCGCCCGTCGCCCGAGCTTGTCTATGCGCACCACAACGCATTGCCGTACATGCGGTTCGACGAGCCGCTCTACAATGACCTCCTGAAAGCGATGTCTGACGGGGGAGTGAACATGCTGCTGCTCGACCTCGGCGACGCCGTGCGCTACGAAAGCCATCCCGAGATTGCAGTCGAGAACGCCTGGACGGTGGAACGGCTGAAGGAGGAGCTGGCGCGATGCCGTGCGCTGGGACTGGAGCCGATTCCCAAGCTCAACTTCTCGGCGACCCACGACGCCTGGCTCGGCCCGTATTCGCGCATGCTGTCAACTCCCGTTTACTACGAAGTGTGCCGGGACCTCATCGCCGAAGTGAGCGCCATCTTCGACACGCCCCGATACTTCCACATCGGAATGGACGAAGAGACCTGCCCGCATCAGAAGCACTGGGCCTACGTCGTGGTGAGGCAGTGGGAGCTCTGGTGGCACGACTTCCAGCTTGTGGTTGACGCGGTGGAGAAGGCGGGCCCGAGGGCGTGGATATGGTCGGACTACGTGTGGAACCACCCCGAGTTGTTCTACGAAAAGATGCCGAAATCGGTGCTGCAGAGCAACTGGTTCTACGACGAGCATCTGGACCCCGAAGCCCCGATGGTGAAGCCGTACATCGAGATGGATCAGCACGGGTACGACCAGGCGCCGACCGGCAGCAACCACTCGAACGATGTTAACTTCGAGAACACGGTTCGCTTCGCGAAGGAGCGCATAGCGCCAGAGCGGCTGCTCGGTTTCATGCAGACACCGTGGCGCATCACGCTCGAAGAGATGCGGCAGCGGCACATGAACGCAATTGACCAGGTGACTCGTGCGCGGCACTGGTTCGAAAAGCAACGCGCCATCTAGCGGGCGGGAGGGAATACCAGATTCGCGCAGAAGTGACTATATATGTGGCTGAGAAGTATCAGTCAATCCAGGATTATCGAAAAGAAGGCACACGTATGAACACACTTTCAGCAACTATCGGCCGTCGCGTGACGGTGGGCCTGATCGGGTCACTCGCCGGAATCGCGCTTGCCGCCTCGGCCACCAGCAGCGCAGGCCTTAAGGCAACAACCGGCGGCCGGATTCCCGACAGCGTAGCGCAGAAGGCCGTCGTCCTCTTCGGCGGCAAGGCCGAGGATGTGGCGGCCAACTGGCTGAAGCACGGATCGAACCAGAACGCGGCCTGGAAGGTCGTAAAGGGTGCGATGGTCGCCGGCGGCGGAGACATCGTCAGCAAGCAGAAGTTCACCGACTGCCTGCTCCACGTCGAGTTCAAGGTTCCCTACATGCCGGACGCGAAGGGACAGGGGCGCGGCAACAGCGGAGTCTTTCTGCAGGGGCGCTACGAGGTTCAGGTGCTGGACTCGTACGGTCTTGACGAGGTAGGCTCGGGCGACTGCGGCGGTATCTACGGTAAGGGCGCGCCGCTGCTGAAAGCATACAAGAAGCCGCGCGAGTGGCAGAACTACGACATCGTGTTTCGGGCGCCGCGCTTCGATTCGGACAAGAAGCTGACCGAGCACGCCCGCGTAACGGTGTTTCTGAACGGCACGCCGATCCAGAACAACTTCGAGATAGACGGCCCGACGTGGGGCGAGAACTTCGGGGAGATCTGGGAGCCGGGTCCGATCGTTCTCCAGGACCATGGCAACCCGTGCGAGTTCCGCAACGTGTGGGTGCTGCCGCTGCCGGAGCAGGGCGCGCAGCGCTACTGAGGGTTTGAGACTTCGCATCCGGGGCCACGCCCGCCGCGGTCCCGGATGCCGGAGCGCCCGCTAGAGAGTACGCCCGACAGCCTGCGCCACCGAGCGCAGGGACTCCACCAGTTCGCCGAACTTCTCGGGCCTCAGCGACTGCATCCCGTCGCTCATGGCGCGCTGGGGATCGCCGTGAACCTCCACCATCACGCCGTCGGCCCCGCTGGCAATGGCCGCCCTTGCAATGGGGCCCACGTACTTCCAATCGCCAGTCGAATGGCTGGGGTCCAGGATGACCGGCAGATGCGTCCAGCTCTTGAGAACCGGCACGGCGTTGATGTCGGTGGTGTTGCGCGTGGAGTCCTCGAAGGTGGTGATGCCCCGTTCGCACAGGATCACGTTGGGGTTGCCTTCGCTGAGGATGTATTCGGCGCTCATCAGGAGGTCTTTGACCTTCGACCCCATCCCGCGCTTGAGCAGAACGGCCTTTCCCGAGTTACCGCAGGTCTTGAGCAGCGTATAATTCTGCATGTTGCGCGCCCCGATCTGGAGAACGTCGGCATACTGCTCGACAAGCCCGACCTCGTGGGGATCCATCACTTCGGTCACGACGGGCAGGCCGGTTTCCTCGCGCGCCCGCGCCAGAATCTTGAGTCCATCTTCGCCCAGCCCCTGGAAGCTGTACGGAGAGGAGCGCGGCTTGAAAGCCCCGCCCCGAAGCAGGACGGCGCCCATCTCTTTGACCTGCCGGGCAACGGAAAGCGTCTGCTCCTCGCTTTCGACGCTGCAGGGGCCGGCGATGACCGTAACCCGCTGGCCGCCCACAGGCACGCCGTTCACCTCCACCACAGTGTCGGCCGGGTGATAGGTGCGCGACGCGAGCTTCCAGAGGTCCGAGATCAGCTCGACCCGGGCGACCCCCGGGAACATGGAGAAATGCTCGACTAGCTCGGCTTTGGTGACGTTCATCTCGCCGAGCACGGCGATTACCTTGCGCTCGACGCCCGGGTTGATGAACGGGCGAAGCCCCAGCCGCCCTATCTCTTCGTTGACTTCCCTGACTTCCCCGGCGCTCGCGCCGGGATCCATAATGATGATCAACTAACCCATCCTGCCTACGGCGATACCGCCACACTGACCCGTGATGGCCGGATGACCTCCGAGCCCATCGTGTAGCCCTTCTGCAACTCAGCGACAACCATGTTGTCCGGATGCTCGCTGTCCTCCACCCGCATTACGGCCTCGTGCACGGCCGGGTCGAACTGCTGGCCGACCGCTTCAATGGGGCGAACACCCTCCGCGTCCAGCATCTCCGCGAGCTTGCGCACCGTGAGGCCCAGCCCTTCGTAGAGGGCGTCGAAATCGTGGGATTTCCCTGCGGACTCAAGCGCCCGTTCGAAGTCATCCACAATAGTGAGCAGTTTCAGAACCAGTTCGCGGGAAGCGAACTGCCTCAAGGCGTCCTGACGCTCGGCCTCTCGCCGGCGGAAGTTGCGAAACTCCGCCACCGCCCGCAGGTGCAGGTCGTGCTCGTGGTCAGCGCGCGCCGTCGCGTCTTCGAGCGCGGCTTTCAGCGCCTCGATGTCCTCCGCGGCCACCTCTTCGGCCGCTTCCGGCTCCACGCTCTCTTCCTGCTGTCCACAATCGTCCGATCCGTCAGTTATCTTCACCCGATGCTTGCTCATCAACCTGTCACACTCCGCCATCCACGTTCGAAGCCCCCTCTTCGCCCGGGGCATCCTTCATTCGAACGATGGTATTAATCCTGAGAACCGCTTCGGCCACCTCTCCCGCCGTCGCCAGCGCGCGCGTCCGCACCCCCACAGGGTCGAGCACGCCAAGCGCCAGCATATCCGCCGCCTCGCCGCTGTCGCAGTCTATCCCGATGCTGCACGAATGCGCGCGTTCCTGCGCGGCCGAGGCCTGCTCCACTTTCTCGAGAGGATTGTACCCCGCGTTGGCGGCAATCTGCGCGATCGGCTTTCTGAGCGCTTCGCGCACGCAATCCAGCCCGTACGCCGCCATTCCTGAAACCTGAGCCCGGATGGCGTCAAGCGATCTGGCCGCCGCCAGTTCCACCGAGCCGCCGCCCGGCGCAAGCCCCGTGCGCAGCGCGGACTGAAGCGCCCCGCAGGCGTCTTCGGCCATCCGCCGCGTCTCCTCGGCCACCTCGCGCGTGCCCGCGCCCACAAGCACCGTGGCGGCAGGCTCGCCCGCACCTCCCTTAATGAGAACGTGTCCACGGCGGCTGTCGGTTTCCACGGATACGGCTCTTCCGAACGCGTCAACGGGAACAGGCCCGTCCAGAAGCGCCTGCCTCTTGAGCACCCGCGCGCCCGTATGCCCGGCAAGCCGGGCGATGTCGCTAGCGCCCACCCGCCGCAGCACGATAGACCCGGCCTCGGTGAGCGCCTGTTCCGCAAGATCGTGCACGCCCTTCTGCACAGCCACAAGACCAACGCCTGTCGCCGCCAGGGCGGCCACGCTCGCCTTGAAACGCTCAAGATTCTGAACGTACGCCGAGAAGCCCCGCTCGGTCGTAAGCGCTTCAGCCTCAACCGCCTCCGGCTCGAGGGCGTCGCTGATGACCAGGCAGGTCACGTTCGAGAGCGCTTCGGGCATCTGACGGTTCAGCCGGTCCCGCGCCAGCACTATGCCGGCAAAGCTTTCTGTCCGCCCGCCCGGAGCGAGCACGAGCGACTGCCGCAGGTCGAAGCCAGGCTCGATAAGACGTTCCACCCCCAGCACCGCCGCGGCCTTCAGCACAGCGCGCGCAATCTGCTCCTCTCCACGCGCGGCAACCCTGACGGCGGACTCAAGCGCCGCGTCCTCCATGCTTTCGCACCGGATGGCGCGAGACTCGACGAACTCGACGGCCGCCGCGATGCCGCGCCGCAGCCCTTCGATGAGCATCGAGACCGGCACGCCGCGCAGAACGTGGCTCTGTCCCTCCGAGATGAGCGCGGCGGCGAGCACGGCGGTGGTCGTAGTGCCGTCGCCGACCTCCTCGTCCTGTGACCGCGCGGCGCGCACCAGAATGCGCGCGGCGGGGTGCGAGGCATCAATGCGTGAAAGAATGGTGCTGCCGTCGTTGGTTACGGTCACGTCGCCGCCCCTGTCAACGAGCATGCAGTTGAGGCCCTTCGGGCCGAGAGTTGACTCGACAGCGGAGGCTACGGCGCGAATAGCCGCCGCATTCGAGATCAGGGCCGAGTAGCGGGGGTCGGGCTCGCGCGGGGAAGGATGTCCGGCGCTGTCGTTGGGTGGCATCAGGACGGCAGAATGTCGGACAGTGCGGTGGACAGGCTGCGCGCGACGTAATCCACAGCGGCCGTCACCCGCGCATAGTCCATGCGGGTGGGTCCGCAGACTCCAATGCCTCCTCCAACGCCGGTTCGGGCAGCATACTCCACGGCCACCAGGCTGCATTCGCGCAGCGGCTCAAGCGGGTTCTCGTGGCCGATGACGACCTGCGGCTGAGGCCCGACAGCCGCGGCATCCAGAACCCGCGCGAGGGTCTTGTGCTCCTCGAGCACGGCGAGCACAAGTTCCATGGCCGGGTTCTCGCGGAACTCGGGCTGCCGCGCGAAGCAGCTTGTGCCGTCGACAAATACCTCCGGGCTCGCGACATCCGCGGCGATCTGCTTCAGCACGTCGAGCATGGCGCGCGCCAGCCTGCTTACCTGGGCTTCTGGAAGATGCTCGCCCTCCAGGTTCAGGGCGCTGATATGCTCGTGAGACTTGCCGACAACCCGAGGCGCGACCATTCGCATGGCCCTCTCGATATCGGAGGCCGCAGAGCGCCACTGCAGAAGTGAGTGGCGAATCTGCCCGTTGGACCAAAGGGTCATAATGACGACTCTGTCAGACGAGACACGCCGCACGTCGAGCCACTGGAGCGAGACCGTCTCGGATGACGGCGCGGTCGCCATGGCCACCAGATTCGTGATGGCCGACAGCACGCGGCAGGTGGCGGCCATAAGGTCGTCCACAGCGGAATGCACGCGGAAATGCTCGGTCTCTTCGGCCTGACGCGGCAGCGGCCATGTCTCGCGGGGCATAAGGCGGTCAACGTAGAAGCGATAGCCCTTGTCTGACGGGATTCGCCCGGCGCTGGTGTGAGGCTGGCGGAGATAGCCCATCTCGGACATCTCAGCCATTTCGTTGCGGATGGTGGCGGACTTCACTCCGAGATCGCAAAAGCTTGTGACCTGTTCGGAGGCAACTGGCCCGGCGGTACGCACATGCGCGTGAATGACGGCCGCCAGTATCTTCTGTTTGCGTTCATCCAGAATCATATAAGCAGGACCGTTGGGCTGGGTAAGGCAGAGCAGAATCCGGAGGACCTCCCCCTGTGCCCTCGACACACCGATTTTAGCAGTCTCACCCTTCGAGTGTCAACCGGAAACGGCCAGCAACAGACTAGCGGGCGGCTTCGGACGCCTCTTCCCAGGCGGCGTATAGCTCTTCGATGCGCCGCGCAAGTTCGGTGTGCTCGGTGAGGGCGGCTGCGGAGCGCTCGTGGTCGGCGTAGAGATCGGGATCGCTCAGAAGCTCCGTCAACTCCTGATGGCGCGCTTCGGCGGACTCGATCTCCTTTTCGATCTGCGCGGCGGATGGGCCTTTTCGCTTCGGCGGGGTGTTTTTGGGAGGCGGCTTCGGCTTCCTCCTGGGCGGCCGGGGTTTGAGGGCGCGGGCACGCTCGGCGTAGGCATCGTAGTTGCCCGCATGCAGCCGCGCCTGTCCGCCGGATATCTCGAGAATCCGGGAGGCGATCGAGTTGAGCAGGTAGCGGTCGTGCGAGGTGAGGATGATCGTGCCGTCGTACGCGGCCAGTGCCTCGCCGAGCGCTTCGCGGGCGTCAATATCAAGATGGTTAGTCGGCTCGTCGAGGACCAGCAGGTTCGGACGCGACTGGATCAGCTTGCACAGCGACAGCCTGTTGCGCTCGCCGCCGCTGAGAGCCGACACGCTCTTGAAAACGTCGTCTCCGCGAAACAGGAACCCCGCCAGCGTATTACGGGCCTCCGCGGGCTTCAGGTCGGCGGCGTCGAGAAGCTCGTCGAGCACGGTGTTCTCGTCATCAAGGGTGTCCAGTCCCTGGGCGAAATAGCCCGTCTCGACTCCGTAGCCCATCTCGAACTGCCCCGCCGACGGTGTCTCCTGCCCGAGGATGACGCGCAGGAATGTGGTCTTGCCCGAGCCGTTCGGGCCGACGACCCCGAGCCTGTCGCCGGCTTCAAGCGTGAGGTCGAGGCTGGCGAACAGGCGGCGGGCGCCGTACGATTTCGCAAGCATCCTGGTTTCGAGCACGATGCGCGAGCTTGAGCGGGCGGATTCGATCTTGAGCGCCATCTTGCGGCCGGCTGCTTTGGGGCGCTCCAGACGCTCCAGACGGGATAGAATCTTCTCGCGCCCGCGCGCCTGTTTCGCGTTCTGCCCCGCCTTGTTGCGGCGGATGAACTCTTCGACCTTCTCGATCTCCTGCCGCTGGCGCTCATAGTCCTCGGTCTGCCGTTTCAGCGCTTCGGACTTCTGGCGAGCGAAGGCGGTGTAGTTGCCGGGGTACGAGCGTGTGACACCGCCGTGGAGGTCCACGACCTTCGTCACCACGCGGTCGAGGAAATAGCGGTCGTGCGAAACGATCAGCACAGCGCCCGGGAAGGCGGGCAGGAAGCCCTCCAGCCACTCGCATGCTTCGATGTCGAGGTGGTTGGTCGGCTCGTCCAGAAGCAGCACATCGGGCTTCTGAAGGAGCAGCCTCGCGAGCGCCGCGCGGGTCTTCTGGCCGCCGCTCAGGACGCGCACGGGCTTGTCCCAGTGTTCCGGCCCGAGACCGAGACCGCCGAGAGCAGCCTTCACCTCGGCCTCGAACGCATACCCTCCGCGCCGCTCGAACTCGAGCTGGACCTCGGCATAGCGCGCGAGCAGTTCGTCGAGGTCTGACCCCCGCGCCTCCGCGACCGCGGATTCAAGGCTGCGCAGCTCGTGCTCGAGACGCCTCACCTCGCCCGAAGCCGCCGAGACTTCGTCAACAACCGTACCCTCGCCCGGCAGCTCGCTCTCCTGCCGCATGAAGCCGACGGTCGTTCCCGGCAGAAGCGCAAGCGAGCCGGAGTCGGGAGTCTCTTCGCCGGTGATGATGCGCAGGATGGTCGTCTTGCCCGAGCCGTTCGGGCCGACGAGCGCGACCTTCTCGGACGCGCCGACGGTGAAGCTGACCTCGTCGAGCGCCTGGTACGCGCCGAAGGATTTCCGTATTCCGCTGAGAGTGATGAGAGCCACGATTGCCGTAACATTATACGGCGGGGGGCGGCAGGCGTCACCCCGGGGCGGCCGGCGCCCTTCACACGGACGGACGGAGCCTCTATAATAACCAGGCGGCTCGCAGGGAGCGGGCGCGAAAGGGGAGAACTCGTGAGAGTAGCAGTTGTTCTGCTGGTTCTGCTTGGCTGCGTGTTGTGCGCGGCGGCGGAGGCGGACCCGGCATTTGACATCCGCCGAGATGGCGACTTCATCACCATCACCGAAAACGGCCGCCCGGTGATGCGCTACGTGTGCGGCGAGATTCTTGCTCCGGGGATACCGGAAGACCGCCGTCGCAGCACGTACGTGCATCCGCTCTACGCACTGGACGGAACGACAATCATCTCCGACGACTTCCCGGCCGATCATCACCACCATCGCGGGATGAACTGGACGTGGCTCAAGGTCGCGTTCGACGGGGTGACGAAAGACCTGTGGACTCTGAGGGGCATCCGGCAGAAGTTCGAGGGCTGCTACCGGGCATCGGTCACGGGCGGCCAGGCGAAGCTGACCGTGCACAACGGCTGGTACGAGGACAGCACCGGGCGGAAGCTGCTGGATGAGACCGTGAGCTTCACCGTGCTGCCGTCGGACATTCGCGGGCGGATCATTGATTTCGAGCTGACGCTCCGGGCGGTGGACACTGCTGTCGCGATAGGGGTGTCGGGCCGGGGCTACAGCGGTCTTGGCATTCGCATGGCGCCGAGGGAGGACACGACGATTATCATCCCGGAGGGTTTCCTGGCGGGAGACGAGGACAAGACGCCGCATCCGTGGGCGGACTTCTCGGCACGGTTCGGCGGCAAGGACAGCTTCGACGGAGCGGCGATCTTCCAGCATCCGGATAACCCTCACTTTCCCGATGGATGGTGCCTGCGGCAGTACGGGTATCTGAGCCCGTCATTCACGAACAACGCCCCGGACTACACGATTGAGGAATCCGAGCCGCTGACGTTGAAGTATCGGGTGTTTGTACATCGAGGGCGGGCAGGCAGAAGCGAGCTTGCGCGGATGGCGGCTGAATACAAGGACGGAGACACGAAACGATGACTGACGGCGAGATGACACGAAGAGAGTTTCTGGGAACAACGGCGAGAGGCGCGGCGGCGGCCGCCGCCCTGACGGTTGTGCCTGCCCGCGCGTTCGGCGCGAACGAGCGCATCAGCGTGGGAATCATTGGCGCAGGCGGGCGCGGCGGCTATTTGATGAACCAGGTCCACGGACTCGAAAGCAAGGTCAATGTGCGCGTCGGCGGGATCTGCGACACCTGGCGCCCGCGCCGTGAAGAGATGGCGGCGAAGGTGAAGGAATGGAACGGCGAAGACTGCCCGGCTTTCGCGGACTACGAAGAACTGCTCGCGCGCAAGGATATTGACGCCGTCATCATCGCACCGCCCGATTTTGCCCACGCCCGTGTTCTGGCCGACGCGGTTGCCGCCGGCAAAGACGCGTACGTCGAGAAGCCGTTCGCGACGGAGATGGAAGACGCGAACGTGGCCTACGACGCAGTGAAGAAGTCAGGACGCGTGGTTCAGGTGGGCACTCAGAGACGCAGCGAGGGCGCGTGGGGGGCGGCTTCGAAGCTGATTCAGCGCGGCGTTCTAGGGAAGATCACCCGCATCGAGATTGCCTGGAACGACTCCGGCCCGCGCTGGATGCGCCCTTGCGACGATGTGAAGGAAGAGGACGTCGCGTGGCGGCGCTTCCTGATGGACAAGAAGTATCGCAGGTTCGACCCGAAGCAGTACCGGCTGTGGCAGTTCTACCGGGACTTCACCAACGGCCCGATCGCGCTGCTGGGGGTGCACTTCTTCGACGTGGTCTCGTGGTTCATGGACGACCCCTACCCCACATCGGCGGTCGCGAATGGGGGGCACTACATCTGGAACGACGGCCGGGAGCACGAGGACACCGTGACCGCGGTGCTCGAGTACCCGAAGGGGTTCATGTGCGAATACACGACGATGCTCGGCAACGCGAGCATGCTGGGAACGCGCATCTACGGCATGAACGGCACGTTCAGCGACGAGTCGTGGACGATTACAGGCGCCGGCGGCGCAAAAGCATCAGCCGTCAAGGAAGAGATCAAGATCAAGCCGGAGACAGGCCGGGAAGGGCACATGGAGAACTGGATCAACTGCATGCGCTCGCGAAAACGCTGCAATGCCCCGGTCGAAGCCGGGCACCAGCACGCGGTCGCCAACATCCTCGCCTACAAAGCCCTTGTCACAGGCCGCAAGCTCAAGTATCTGCCGGACAAGCGCAAGATCGTCACGGCCTGACGAGCGTCCGGAAGAGGCTCAGAACGCGGCGCGCGGCGATATCGTCCTTGCGGGCGTCGGCGACAGGCTGACGCCCGGGGCGATGTCGGCGATGTATACGTACGAGCGGCCGTCGCCGTTGCCGTTGCCAAACGATGGCCCGCGCGCCGGGTCTATGCTGAAGGTGTTCGCGGCACCGTCGTAGGCGGTGATCGTTGCGGTGTGCGCGAGATTCCCGCTGACGGCGGTCATTCCGGGAAATCGCTTCGCGACGAACTGGTTGTAGACCCCTCCCGTGCGCTCTTTCGAGATGATCTTGCCGGAGGCGGCATCCCACGAAGCCTGGAAGCGGCCGGTGAGAAGCGGCGTATCGCCGAAGCTGATCTCCACCTCTCCGCCCTCCACGGCCTTCGCCGAGCGCAGGGTGTAGGAAGCCGAATGGCCTCCGTTGCGGGCGACGACGACCAGGCCGTTCTTCGGAATGCGCACGCGGCCGTCCGGACGCGCGATCCG
>MTKZ01022011.1_pt2 | contig 15142 bp, 10 predicted proteins | sample 1042781 | NCBI WGS metagenome assembly MTKZ01 (sample SAMN06212207, study PRJNA360539) | anaerobic digester metagenome | biome: Wastewater treatment plant; material: sludge; isolation source: anaerobic digester fed with sludge from wastewater treatment plant | place: Denmark: WWTP Viborg ...
GTAGTCGGTCATCGAGCGCACCACAGAATCGCAGATTCGGCGTGCCCCGGCGCCTCTCGAGTGCGCGAGCAGGCGGAGAAGTTCGTAGTCCTCTATTCCGTCGCGCATTGCGTCGAAACGAATGGAAGGAATCGGGCCGTAGCGGCCGGGATACACGATGTGCGAATCGCCCGCGGGCAGGTTGTTCGGGTTGGGGTAGCCGCGCTCGACGTTCTTGAACGCATCGCCCAGCTGGAAGTTCAGACCCCAGTGGAGATACCCCTCGAACCCGTACTTGAAGTTCATCCAGTGGATGAGCCTCGGGCTGAGCAGGTGGTAATCTATGAACCGGTTCAAGTAGCGGCCCTTCGGGTTCAGGCAGGTGTAGATCCAGACCTGCTCGCCCAGCTTGCGCCTGCTCTCGAAGAACTCCATGTTGCGGTCAATCTCGGATTGCTGAGGGACCCAGATGTCCACCGACCCCGCCACCTCCCGGCACATGGTCGCGTCAATCGTCTTGACGCCCGGGGCGAACTCGCGCACCATTGCGGCCAGCGCGTTGTAAGCGGCCGCGTTGGCGGCGACAGGCTCATCCGACAGGTGCTGCACATACCGGTCGCGCCAACCCTTCTCCTGCAGATGCTTCACGAGCGCCGGCAGAAACTGCGCCAGAAACTCCCGCTGTTCGGGGCTGTCAACCTCAACGTAGACCCATTTCTTCTGTGAGCCGTCTGGCAGCGTTGTCACCGGGCGGTGGCCCTTCAGCACATGCGTCTTCCAGTCCGTGCGGTATGCCAGGTGCGAGCCCTCGATTGTGCCGATGAGGCCGGCCTTTTCGAGCATTTCCACAAACCGGTCGAACCGGGTAAAGTCGAAGGTGAGACGCCCCTGCGGGTCCTCCGACGCGGTGATAAGGTCGAACAGCATCGTTCTGGCCGCGTTCTGCCGGTAGTCCGCCATAAACCGGGCGTACACATCCAGCACTTTCCAGAAGCTCTCGCTCCACATGGTGACACCGTGGTACGCCGCGATGTTGCCCATCGAGAACCAATTCGTGATCTGGAGCGTGCGCTCGGGCGGCAGGGTGATGTCACGCACGCGAACTGTGACGGGAACGCGCAGATTACTGCCGCCCGCCGCCACGGTCAGCGCCGACCGGTACACGCCCGGCGCGCAGGTCCGCGGCGTCTGCACGATCAGCCACACCGGCTGATTGGTCCCGGCGGGGACTGTCACGGACGCGGCGCTCAGAATCGGGTCCGGCAGGTCGGCGGGGGGCTTCGCGACCAGGTGCGTATCGGGAGTGTTCGGCGTTCCCTTGCGGACCGGCACAAAGCCCAAGAACGCAGCCCTCAGCCGCGGGCGCGGCCCGTCCGGACCGGTCATCGGCTCCGTGCTGAGGGTGAGCGTCAAGTCTTCGCTTCCGGCTGTGACGACGGCCTGAGCATTTTCGTACTCGCCGCGGACGGTTTCGACGCTGACACGATCCGAAGCTCTGTCCGGCACGGCGGTCGAGGGCTGCACTTTCACAAGGGCATCAGCGGCCCATACACGCGGCCCCTGCTGAGCGTCGGACGGCGACGGGCAGGCGCAGGCCATCAACACAAGGCAGAAAACACGAGGCGGCAGACGGTGTGAACGGAACGGCATGGGCTCAATCTCTCCGGAGGTCTGGTTCTGCGCGCGCTGGCAGTAGTCCTTCGGGCACGTCGCGGGAGCCGCTATGGTCCTGTTTCAGTCAGCCCTGCAAGGGCTGCCCGATCAGAATCGGATAGGAAGGGGGGCGGGCGCCCTTTACACCCGCCCCCCGGTGAGGTTCCCAGTCATGCCGCTAAAGCGGAAATGTTTCGTCCAGTATCTCGAGCGCGGCCGCGCCGGTGCACGTCAGCGTGGGATACGGCTCTGTGCTCTGATTCAACGCCCCGCGAACCTTGACAACAACGTCTCTGGTCCCGAGACCGTGATACTCAGACACCACCGTCACAAGCTTGCCCGATCCGTCGTCTATCACGAAGGTGTTGTCCGTGCGATCGGTCGCAAGCACGCGCCCGGCAAGAACAAAGAGCGTCTCGTTCACCGAGCTTGCCAGGCCCGCTGAGCTGTCGTGGGCATCCGTGTTTCCTGTCACATACGCGATCTTGCTTTCGAAATCGAAAGTGACCTCGTGAGCGACGCCCGCAGTATCGTTCCACCCGACGATCAGGTTGTCCACCAGCCCCCAGAGGTTGGCGGTCTCGGTCCACCAGGAGCCGAAATGGCTGTCGGGGGTGAAGCATCCGCCTTCTCGCTGGCCGGACACTGGAACGCCGCCCCGAAGGTCGAGACTGCAGCCGGACGGACTTCCACTGGCCCAGTCGGCAATCGGCGGAGTGCGCAACACTGCGTTGGGCAGGTAGCTCTTGAGCTGCGCCCAGGTGTACGGGCCAGCCTGGGTGGCCGGGACGATCCACTGCCCCTGCTCCAGAGCATCGTGGGTCTCCCAGGCTCCAAAGCGGGTGCTGATGCCCCCGAAGCAGTCCTTCGCAGGCACGTTCTGCCAGGGGCGGTGCATCAACTGCCGGAAGTTCGAATAGCCTCCGCTCTTCTCGGCGTAGAGATCGAGCGAGATCGGGTGCGACACCAGGCCCCACTTGTAGTCGGGCGACATGCAGTGCTGAGCAGGGTTGTTGCCGTCTGCGAACGTGTAGGTCGTGTATTTCAGCGTGGTGATGTTCTTGAGGGGAACTCCGTTCAGCAGGTCATTGCCCAGGGTCACCATTCCGGGCGTGTTGATGCCGATGTTCGTGAACAGGAAGAAGGCGCCCGGGCCCTTCGGGTTGCCGGGCGGCACCTGCTGCTCAGCGCCTCCCGTGCTGAGCGCCTGACCCTCTTCGAGAAAACCGGAGTACACCAGATATGTGCCCCCGTTCGGTGGCGCAACATAGCCACTGCGCGAAGTCTGCACCCAGCCCTTCAGATCGGCCGGGCTCACCACCACCTTCTGTCCATACGCTGCCGTCTGGGCGCCAGCCAGAGCGGCTGCTACAAGCACCACAAGACACGCGCACACCCTTACGAGCTTCTTCAAATCATCCACTCCTTCATCATTCGCACAACACCCGGCACAATCTGCGCCGGCCCGGCGGCCCCGGCGCTGCACACTGGGGCCGCCATAATCCGATAGACCCCGGCTTACCTACCCGGTCTTGCGCCGGAGGAGACCCGCCATGCCCAGCAGCCCAGCGCCAAGAGCGAACAGACTGCCCGGCTCCGGGACAATCTCGAAGTCGAACAGGTAGTCCGTTCCTCCGTAGCTTATCTCCAGTTTGTCCACGATGGACGTGGACTTCTGGTTCTGATACCAGAGGCTGTCGCCCACGTTTCCCATCCCCGCCTCTGACGGTTTGGGAACCCCCATCTGGAAGGCAAACGAGCAGCCAATGAGATTGGTCTCGGCAAGAAGATCGTCGCCGAACGGCACGGAATCCATGAAATACCAGTCACCGAACTCCGCGCTGAACTGCGACCAAGGGCGCGCGATGACGGGATCCTGGAAGACACGGAACGTTCCGTTTGTGTCATCCAGCGCGTTCCACTCGTTCCACTGCCAGCGCAGCACTCCATCAACCATCACCTGACCCAGCTTGACGAGGGCGTGGCTGGGCTGCCATTCGACGAAGCGGGTATCGGTTCCGTTCGTGAGCCAGAGCTGCAGGCTGGCGGGGATTTCGTTCGGGTAGTCGAAGGCGGCCCGGGGATACGAAGTCCAGTACGAGAGCTTCGTCAACTCGTTCACCTTGACTCCGGCGAACACGTTGGTGCCCACGAGCCCCTTGTTCATGGGCTCGGTGAAGTCTTCGCGGGCGGTGAACAGCAGGCCCGAGTCGCCAGCGGGGAACAACTGCCCCGCCGATGGCTGTATGTAGTAGGCCGTGGCGGTGTAAGGGCGCGCCGAGGCGGCTTTGCTCGTGCCCGAGTAGGCCGCTCCGGTTGACGCGGCGCGCCAGGTGGCGGTCATAGTGGCTTCGTCGAGCAGCGGAGTGTAGTTGCCGATATCTCCGGGAGCACTGATGAGAGTGTCCGTCGCGGGACCAAACACCACGACAGCTCCCGCAGGCGCAATCGCGCACAGGACCAGCGCAACCGCCAGCACAGGTGCAAACAGCTTCATTTCGTCTTTCCTCCCTTTGCACTGGAGACCACCCTGGACCCGGAAGCCCGGCTGGCGTCCGGCCCCAAAAGGGAGAATGCTCCAATGATTCTACCTTTACGATACACCTGTGCCAGTCGCAGGTCAAGCGGTTTTCGGGCTTTTTTGCCCAATGCGTTCCCGAGCCCCCCAGTCTTCTATCCGTTGACGATTCCTGGTGACCTTCCCGGTCCATTGGAGGCCGCGCCGCAACGCAGACAAGGACTTACCTCACTGCATTGCGGGCATTCGCGCTGATGCCGCAATACTGCCACATTGGAACGGTCACCTGTCGGCTTTCACGATCGAACGGGTCAACGATTACCGGGCTGTCAAAGAACGTGGAACCGACGCCGTGGCAGTCCGAGCAACCCTTCGCTCCCAGAGCATTCTCAGTCCTGGATACGTTGTGACTGAATGTCCAGTACAGGGGTCTGGCCTGCGGGTGGGAGCGAGCAACCAGACGGCCTCCACCGAGTTCCCAGACCCTGTTTCCCTTGACGTAGACTGGCGCCACATTCCTGAAGCGGCCGCCCTTCAGCACCTGCCTTACGGAGGTCAGCATCGCCCTGATCTCAGTTTCCGTGTTGGCTTCGGGTCTGCCGTCACCGTCATCATCTCGGATCACATCCTTGACCCGCTCATAGGCACGCGCAGTCTCCGCAAGATGGAGCGGGTAGATGACGCCGCCGGCCTGGTTCCCCCACCACACAGGAAGCAGCGCGTTCCCGGAGTAGATTTTGCCGTCCTTAAGGCGGAAGAAGGCAGGAATCCAGGCTCCCGTCTCGCCATACTTCTTCGCGCCCTTTACGGTTGGCAGCCCCATCGCTTTACCGGTCGTCGTGTCCACAACCCCAACGGCGGCGACATTGTGTTCAGTAACGTGGCAGGTTACGCAGGCGATAGTGGAGAGATGGCTTTCGGGCAACGCCTTGTGCGCTGGCTTATTCACCGAGTTCGTAGCAAGATGACATCCCTCGCACGAAAACGAGGGATCGTCGAGTTCGTCGTCGAGCCGCACATCGCTGGAACGGCCCTTGCGTATCTGGTGATCTGGCCCCGCCCGGTGGCAAGCAATGCACCTCATACCGGCTTCGGTATGCACATCAGCCTGCCTCGAGTCCTGCCAGACGTGCCCGCGCTTCTTCAGTTCGGCCTCTCCATGACAAAGAAGGCAGTTGGCATCTCCAGAGCGGGTAATCCGCATCGCGACAGTCGCGTCGCCGCTGAAGCGGGAAGTATCGTACTCGAGCCGCGGGGCCTGGCCTTCCTTGACTGAGCAATCAACAACAGCAAGACCCGCACCCGCAGTCGCCGCCCAGCGGAAGTTCGCCTTCGATAGCTGGCCATTTCGCGCCTGCCCATCATAGCCGGTCAGATGACACATCAGGCAGTCTGCTTCAGCTACGCCTGAGTTGTGCCACGCCGCCTTGTGGTAGTCGCCGTCGAGGCTGTCGGCCAGTTCCGGGTGTTCGGCCTGCCGGAGGTCGTACCTCTGGCCATCGCGGTCACGCTCCATCGGACCGCCGCCGGTGTGGCAATATCCACAGGTCTGGCTGTACTGATAGGAAGTCATCCCAATTTCGGCGGGGCTCGTGTTGCTCTTCTTGGCGATCCAGGCATACGACATGTGCTGTTGGCGGCCAAACTGACCCCCCGAGGAAACCCAAGGTTTCCCAATCTTCCTGCCGTAGTCGTCGGCCACGCGATCCGCCCCGAGCTGGAAGTGATAAGCCTTAGTGATTGCTTCGTAATCGTGGCAGGACCCGCAGGTCTTGCGCGGACTGTAGGGCTTCGGATTCTCGGACTTCGGATCGATCCGCTGACCATCCTCATCCAATAGCGCTACTGGCGCATGATCTGTTTTGCTCGCCCCGGCGCTTTCGGCAAATGCCGCGCTGCCGTCGTGACGGCCGGAGCCGTTGTGCACGGCGACGGGCACGGCAAGGGCCAGTATTACAGCAGCCACAATGCCGAAACGTAGTCCTTCTCTATCCAAGGTGACTCTCCTCATCAATCTAGCGAGGTCGCGGCCGCGACGCTCACTCCAACTCCACTCTGTCGCAGCTATGTTGCATTTCGGGACTTCCCTCCGAAAATCGAGACATAGAGCGCTGGTAGGAAGAACAAGGTGAGCAGAATCGAGAAGAGAAGCCCGCCGATCACTCCAATCGCCATCGGCTGCAGCGTCTCCGTACCTTCGCCTATCCCCAGCGCCAGCGGAAGCAATCCAAAAACGCCGACGGAGAGTGTCATAAGAATGGGGCGCAGCCTGACGGCTCCGGCCTGGACTGCAGCCTCAAGCGCTGACCGCCCCTGCTCCCGAAGCTGATTTACAAGCGTCAGAAGGACAACCCCGTGGTAAATCTCAATCCCCGCAAGGGCGACTATACCGATCATGACGGTCACGCCCACCGGAGTCCCCGTCAGATACAAGGCCAGGGACAGGCCTATGAGCGAAAGCGGCACCCGAATGATGATGAGAAACGGCTCGATGAACGACTCGAACTGTATTGCGAGCACCACATATCCGAGGAACAGGGCGAACAGCAGTATTAGCCCCATGCTGCGGAAGGTCTCCGCCATCATCTGGGACTGACCGCCAAGATTGATGCTGTAACCAGGCGGGAGGGCAACACCCTTCAGCCTCTCCCTGATGCTGGATGTAACCTGTCCGACGGTCCGTCCCTGGGCGCTGCCTGTTACCCTGATCACTCTCACCTGGTCCTTTCTGTCTATCTGAACCGGCCCGATGGAAGCGATAACCGACGCAAAGTCCCTCAAATAGTGCACCCCGCCACCGGGCGACGCGATTGCTATGCTCTCAAGGTCTGTCTTGCTCCGGACCTCCGTCTCCGATACGACAGTCCTGATGTTGTAGTAGTACCCTCCATCCTTGAACGAAGACGCCACACTACCGTCAACCGATGCACGAACCGAGTTGGCAATCTTCCCGACGGAGATGCCCATATCGGCGGCCCGCTCGCGGTCCACCAGTATCTGGTATTCAGGCTTTGAGACATCAATGGATATGTCAGGGTTTGCGAGGCCGGGAGTGTCCCTTATCTCCTTGAGAATCTGCGTGCTCAACTCGTAGACGTCTTCAATCGCCTCGCTCCTGGGGGCATAGATCTCCGCTTCAATGTCGTCCGTGCCAATTGCCTTTATGCCTTTTACCTTTGTATGCATAACCTTGATCCTGGCTCCCGGTACACCGGCCTTTTTGCGAATCTGTGGGTTCAACCATTCCACGTACTCCGTCGTGCTCATGCTGCGCCTTTTGCGCTCTACAAGCTGGATGTTGACTTCTCCCTCCTGGGAGTACTCAGTAGTCACCAGTCCCCAGATTCTACCTCCCGCAAGGCTGTTGTAGCGTTCAACGCCCGGTAAGCTCTTCACCAGACCCTCGATGTTCTCGAGGACTCTGGAGGTCTCAACCACTGACGTGCCGGTAGGCATCCTGACCTTGATCATGATCTGCCCATCGTCCATTTCAGGCAGGAACTCAGACCCGAGTTGTGCAAGCAGGAATAGCCCTGCAAGGAAAAGTCCAAGCGTTATCCCGATTGTTGCCTTGACGTGAGTCGTCGTCCAAGCAACTCCCGAATGATAAACGGATAAGCACGCATCCATGAATGCGTTGGAGGCTCTCTCGAGCCACGACTCCCGTTCAGTCTCAGGGTGCTCCTCACTGTAGAAAAGCTTGTACAGGGCTGGAGTGACAGCCAGCGCAACAATCAGGGAAATGGAGACCGCCAGAGCAATGGTCAATATCAGTTCCCTGAACAGGAGTGATACAAGCCCAGGGATCAGCAGGAACGGCACAAAGAGCGCAAGAAAAGTGATTGTGGAAACGGTGACAGCGCTCGCCACCTGGTTGACCCCAAGTTCGGTGAGACCGATCTGGCTGCCGCCCTCGCTGCGTATTCTGGTGATGTTCTCAATGACGACTACGCAATTGTCAAGTATCAGAGAGATCGCTATCACAAGTCCGGCCAGAGAGAAGATGTTGATGGAGAAGCCCGCGAGCTGTGAAATGAAGAAGGTCAGCAGGACGGTGAGCGGAATCACTATGGCGACAATCGTCACCCGCTTATACCCGTTCAAAAAGAACGCCGTGACCAGTATGACCAGTATGGCGGCCAGAACGGCTGCATCGCGGACTCCGGCAACCGATGCCTTGATGTAATCCGCCTGGTTATACGTGATCCCCATCTTCACGCCTTCTGGAAGCGTTGCCTCCAGTTCCGCCATCTTCGCCCGGACTCCGTGCTCGACCTCTACGGTGTTCGCCTCCGCCTGCTTGAGAATCGAGAGCTTGACGCCTTCTACGCCGTTCAGCCGGGTAACAACTCTCTGGATATCCGATGCATCCTCCACTCGGGCCACGTCCTTCACCCGAATGGAGCCTCCTGCCTTGTTTGCGGCCACCGTAACACCGCCGATCTCGCCGACCCTGGAAAACTCTCCCATTGTGCGGACCACGAACTCGCGGCGATCCCCAATCACTCGGCCGCCCATCAACTGAATGTTTTCGTCTTTCAGTCTCTGGGTGATTTGGTCGGCGGTGATGCCGAAGTACTGCAGCCTCTTCTGGTCCAGATTTACGCGGATCTCGCGCACCTTGCCGCCTGAAACCTCGGAGCCCGCCGTCCCAGGCACTGTGGCAAACTCATCCTGCAGGTAGTTCTCCACCCACGTCCGCAACTGTGTGATGTCCGTGCCCGTAGAGGTCACGATGAGATCGAGAACCGGGAGCTGGGATGGATCGGCCTTGAACATGTACGGCTCGTCCGCATCGCTGGGCAGCAGTCGTCGTATGACGCCCATCTTGGCCAGAACGTCCTGGTATGCCACATCCCGGTCAACACTGTAGTCAAAGTTGACCTGCAGAGCATACATCCCCTCTGTGCTCTGGGACTCCAGGTAATCCAGTCCATCCACCGTGGCAATGCGTCTTTCGACCACGGTGGCGATGTTGTCCTCGATCTCCTGCGGGGTTGCGCCGCGCCAACCGACCTGCACCTTCACCATTGGATAGGTGATGTCGGGAAGCAGGTTCACTGGCAGCCGTGACAGCCCGAACAGCCCCAGCACGGCAGACGCTAGCATGATTACGATGACGGATACTGGCCGGTTGATGGCAAGGCTTGAGAGCTTCACCTGGCCCCCCCGGTCATCGCTCCCTGCGCGGGGCCATCGGGTTTCGCGGAGCCTGTTGGTGCTCCCCCGGGTGTTTTCTTCGCAGGCTTCACCTTAACATCAGCCCCGTCCTTCAGCATCTCCTGCCCGCGCACCACCAGCGTGTCGCCCGGGACCAAGCCTGACACCACCTCAACCTTGCCTTTGGACTCAATGCCTGTCTCAACTGGCATGGCACTTACCTTGCCCTGCCGTACAACAAACGCTACGCTCTTCCCGCCGGCCTTCTGAACCAGAGCGTCAGCAGGGATCACAATGATGTTGTCACGTTTCTGCAGCACGAGGCTGACGCGAGCAAACGCTCCCTGTGCAAGCTTTGTACTGGCGGGCAGCGCGACCTCGACAGGAACAAGACGGCTGACAGAGTCGGCGGACGGGTACACGCGTGTCACCTTGAGCCGGAGTGGCGGGGTTCCGGGTGTCTGCAGAATCGCCGGGGTTCCGGGGCGGATGGAAGCCGCCTCCCTGTCCGTGACAGCCGCTTTGACAATCATCCGTCCGCTTACCGAAATACTCATCAGAGGCTGCTTTGTCTGTGCAAGATCGCCCTGCGACATATACATCCGCGTGATGATTCCGCTGACAGGAGACGAAATGACCGCGTATCCGGCCTGGGTCCGCAGCGTTTGTGCTTTCAGGCTGGCCTGGCGAACCTGCTCACGCGCCACAGAAACCTGGGTTGCGCTCGCTCCCTCTGTCAGCAGATCGAGCCGAGCCTTTGCCGACTCGACTGCAGAAACCGCGGAAGCATACCTTGCCTGCGCCTCATCGAGCTTCTGCACGGGGATTACCTTGACGTTCAGATCCTGGACGTGTGCGAGATTGCTTTTCGCGGATCTGAGCGCGGAGTTTGCCGAGTTCAGAGCTGACTTGGAAACATCGCAGCGCGTCTGAGCCTTATCCACGTCTTCCTGAGATACCCCGCCGATCTCGAGCATTTTCTTCTGCCGGCCCAACTCGGTCTCGGCATCCAGGACAGTCGCCTTAGCTGCTTCGACATCTGCCAGAGCCGTGTCATACTTGCTCTGCGCTTCATCTGACTGCTGCTCGGGAATGCCACTTGCACCATAGAGCTTCTTCGTATGCTCCAGATCTCTCTTAGCCTGCAGCGAATTCGACTGGGCCTGGGCAAGAGCAGCCCTGGCCGCTCTGATCTCCTGCGGACGTGACCCGGAAAGCACATCGCGCAGCCTGGCTGCCGCAACCGACACTTCCGCCTGCGCGGCCGCCAATTGGTCAGCGGACTCAGCACTGTCCAGCCTGGCCAGTACCTGTCCACGCCCAACGGAAGCCCCTTCCTTGAGCGGCATCCACACGATCCGCTGCTCAATCTTCGGGACGATGTTAATAGCATCCTCCGGCTCCACCGTTCCTGTAATCTCAATCGTCCGCGCAAGCGATCCCAACTGCACCGGCGCGACGGACACGAGCGGGACCATCTTCTGGGGACCGGCATTGTCGCTGCCGGAGGATGCCCTGCCGCGCATATACAGCACCACGCCTACGAGTACGATCAAAGCCGCAGCGAGGAATGCCTTACCTCTGCCGGATCTCATCATCAGTTATTTCTCCCTGCGCCTGGATCGGTATTCTGCGTAGCGACCGGGTCTCTGCCAATAGCATAATCGAGCGCTGCCAACGCCACCTTGCCATCGTATAGCGCCTGCGAATAGTTTGTCTGGGCTTGCACGAGCGCAACCTGCGTGTCTATCACCTCTGTGGGGGAACCAAGCCCTGCCGCGTATTTCTCCTGAGCAATAGTCAGGGCTTCTTGCGCCTGTTCGACGGTCTTTTGACTAACGGTAAGTCGCCCGGCCGCGTCCTGGGTGGAAAGTACAGCGGAGCGGACAGCCAGTCTCATTCTCTGACTTACAAGTTCCGTGGCCGACTTGTTTTGCTCCACGACGGCCTTCGCCTCTCCGACCCTGGCTCGCGTTATCCCACCGGTAAACAATGGCACGTTAAGTGCAACCCCTGCGTTCCAGTTGGCGATATCGGGGATGTCGCTTCCTTCGCGGTTGTAGCTTGCTACGAGGCTCAGGTTGGGCCCAAACTCCGCCCGCGCCACTCTGACATCTCGTTCAGCCGCCTGCACCAGATACTGGGATTTCAGATACTCGGGGTTCTTGTTGAGTGCTTCCTGTATAAACGCGTCGGGCTCGGCAAAAGAGGGCGCCGGATTCGTGTCCTTTACAGGATTGACTGAGACACCCTGATCCTGGATTCCCATGGCGTTCAGCAGTTCCAGCCGCGCCACCTCCAACTGGTTCCGCGTGAGGAGTCTGGCCTGGGTCACGTCGGCAAGCTGAACTTCAGCGCGCAGTACATCGAGCTTCGGAGCCTTGCCGATGTCCTGCTTCCTTCTTGCGACAGTCAGGTAGTGCTCCATCTGCTTGACGGCTTCTTCCCTGGAAGCCAGGATTGCCTCCAACCGGAGGACATTGTGATAGGACGTGTTGACATCGAGAGCAACATCCTGTCTTGCGCGGCGAAGATCCTCCTGAAAAGCATAGAACCGGGCGGTCGCCGAGTCGATATTCGCCTCTGCTCTCCCGTTGGAGAACAGGAGCATGCTCAGGTTCAGAGCACTGTAGACATCGGTCGTCCCGCCTCCGAGTATGTTGCGCTTATTGGGGGCGAGCCAGTCGTATTTCTGTGCCTCGGTGCGAAACTCGATCTGAGGAAGTCTTATCCCCCGCCTCGCCGCCACTTTCTCCCTGGCTTCAATCGCACGCTGCGTTGCGATGACGATTCTGGGGCTCTGTGACAGACCTATTGCGGTGCATTCGCCGACAGTCATGGCCCGGCTGTTCGGTTGCTCCCCGGCATCTGCGAGGCCAAGGCAGAACAGAAGAGTGGCCGCCAAGACGGACACTGCTGTACGGATCATTGCTGTTACAAATCCCTTCCAGGGAGTCGTATCCCTGCATCTGGCGGGGATCATTCGCCAGTCCTCAGTTTCCCGGCTTCTTCTAGCTGCTGCTTGACTTTCGCCCAGATGCCCTGTTCCTTGTAGAGCGTTCGGACGGCCTCGGTGTCCGGAAAAGATATTGCTTCGCCCAGGCACAGATTGGCGCACGTCTGACAACCGACCACGCACGAGTATGGGCGTGCCACCCTTGCACCGGCTTCAGTCCATTCGTACACCGACTGCCCGCAGTTCATACACATCCCGCACTTGACGCACTTCTCCGAGTCAATTGTGGGAAACCAGTCAACCTTTTCCCGTGGGTACCCTGTTATCCAAGCCATTTCATCGCCTTTCCATGTTTCACGATATGCCATCGCCCGCTCTAACTGCCGGTTGATCAACCAACGGGCAACCATGGCCGTCGCCAAGTCTCTGTTCCCTGGTCCCTGAAGCAAGGCACCAGCCTCTGCCGGCGCTCCGTCTGCTGGCTGGTCCTTCACAAAGTCGTACGAGTTGGAGAAGATGTCGTCGCTCGACAACGGCACACGGAATACAACGGTAGCTCCCTTTCTTGACCGCCTCCTGTGTCGGCTGACGGCGTCACCGGCGAGCTGCGGTTGTCGGGTCCCGCCGAAGTCTTCTGGATACCTCGCCCGCCACAAGAGCGACTTGTTCCTGCGACACCGCGAAGTTGTGTTCCTTGGCGATTCCGAAATCCGTGACAACAACGCTCACATCGGGCCTGTGTCCAAGGTGCTCCACAGCCTTTGCGGCGCAGAGTTGCTCGCATCCATCAATCACCGCCACCGTCTCTGCTTCTTCGACCCGCTCGTCAAACTCCGCTATATGCGCGGCCAACCCGATCACACAGGACATCCGCCCCTGTCCAAGCTGAGTCAACGCCTTGGCAGCATCGTTGGCTATCTGCCCCACGTTGGAGCCTCCCGAACAGGCGAAGATCATCGCCCTGCCGCCGCAGCTACATTCGCTCATACAGAATCTCCCTCCAAACAGCCTTCGCTCCGGGCTGAACCCCGCGTCACGCAATCATCTCCTTGATGTCTTCAATGCCTGGGACCTTGCCGGCTACCTTGACCTCACCATCAACGGCAAGGGCGGGAGTCATCATCACCCCGAACTTCATGATCTCCGTGATCTCGGTAACCTTCTCAATCTCGAAGTCAATCCCGAGTTCCCGCGCGGCCTGCTCGGTCACCTTAGACAGTTGCTTGCACTTCGGGCATCCGGTGCCGAGAATCTGCAGTTTCTTCATCATTCAACCTCCACGTCAAGAAAAGGCCCCGTACGCCATTCCGGCGAGCGTGGCCATGACAATCACGAGCGACACGAACACGACGGTCTTCCTGGTGCCCATAATGCTGCGGATCACGAGCATGTTGGGCAGCGACAGCGCGGGGCCGGCCAGCAGCAGCGCAAGCGCGGGCCCCTTGCCCATTCCACTGCCGATAAGACCCTGGAGAATTGGCACCTCAGTCAGGGTCGCAAAGTACATGAACGCGCCGGCGACCGACGCAAAGAGATTTGCTCCGAGCGAGTTGCCCCCGACCGACTTCGCGACCCATTCCGAGGGGATCAGCCCCTCGTGCCCCGGCCTGCCGAGCAGCAGCCCGGCCACGAGAACACCAAAGAACAGCAGCGGTAGGATCTGCTTCGCATACTCCCACGTCGAGCCCATCCATTCGCCGCCGCTGCCGCGATCACTGCTCAGGACCATCGAAAGCCCGATGATCGCGATGGTGAAGGGAACAAGCGGCTCGTGGGAAAACATCAGGGCAGCGGCGGCGACAGGCGCCGCCACGAGCGCCATCTTCCACCACTGCACCTGGAACCAGCGCACCAGAATGACCGCCAGCGCCGCCGCGAACAGCGCCGTCGTCTCCCATTTGACGCTGTAAATGGCGCTCCAGAGACCGGCATCCTGCCCGGGCTTGCCCCAGTTCGCGAACACAAGAATCCCGACCAGACAGGCGAAATAGACGGCATTCTGCCAGAGAGGGCGCTCCACCTCAGGCTCGGGCAGATTCACCTGGGCCGCCGCCCTCTCCATCTCTTCCCCGCGGAAGATCAGGTGCATCAGCAGGCCGATGACGACGCTGAAGCTGATAGCGCCCACCGCCCTTGCGATGCCCAACTCCAGCCCCAGAATGCGCGCGGTGAGTATGATCGCCAGAATGTTGATGGCAGGCCCCGAGTAGAGAAACGCCGTCGCCGGGCCCAGCCCCGCGCCCATGCGGTAGATTCCGGCGAACAGCGGCAGCACCGTGCACGAGCAGACGGCCAGGATCGTGCCCGAGACGGACGCGACGCCGTAAGCAAGCGGCTTGCTGGCCTTCGGGCCCAGGTATTTCATCACAGACGCCTGGCTGATGAAGACGGCGATCGCCCCGGCGATGAAGAAGGCAGGAATCAGGCACAGCAGAACGTGCTCCCGCGCATACCAGCGCGCAAGCTGCAGGGCCTCAAGAACCGCGTTGTCGAATCGCGGCCAGCCGACCGGCAGATAGAAGAACGCCGCGAAGACGGCGGCGATAACCGCAAGAGGCTTCCACTCCGATTTCCAGCTCAATGCACGATCTCCATTATTGCCTCAACACTTGGCTATTTGGCACAATTGCCAACAACGACGCGAAACGGGCGCGGTAATGACACCGATGCGGGCCCGCACTAACGAACGAGTTCCAGTTGCTCCCCGGCGGCCGACTTCACCACCGCCTCGATGCATTCGAAGAAGTTGAGGATGCAGTGCACGCGCAGGCTGTAGTGCACCTGCTGCCCCACCTTGCGGTCGGAGACGATTCCCGCCGCTTTCAGCACCGAGAGGTGCTTGGACACGGTGGACATGTCGGAGCCGACGATCTTCT
>MTKZ01005130.1_pt1 | contig 15139 bp, 8 predicted proteins | sample 1042781 | NCBI WGS metagenome assembly MTKZ01 (sample SAMN06212207, study PRJNA360539) | anaerobic digester metagenome | biome: Wastewater treatment plant; material: sludge; isolation source: anaerobic digester fed with sludge from wastewater treatment plant | place: Denmark: WWTP Viborg ...
GCTCGGCGAAGGAACAGCCCAGGGAAAACCCCGGGAGGAGATTCTGTACTTCGATGCGGACCCCTCCTGGGAACTGGAGGTGGCGGGATTCCTGGATAACGTGTTGAACGATACGCCTGTGGAATCGGGCAATTCCGAGCAGGCATTGAAAGCCATGCGTCTGGTTTATGAAATTTACGGTAATGATGAAACGTTTATGAAGTCGAAGTCCGCTCCCATCATGGAGTAAACTTAAGAAACCATGAATGTCCGGCGGGTGACGGCCGGTAAAAGAAAAGGCCTCGATGGAAAAGATGTTGGTCACAGGGGGTGCGGGGTTTATCGGGTCGGCGTTTGTGCACTATCAAGTAAGTGTCCGCCCCAAACAGCATATTACCGTCCTTGACAAGCTCACCTATTCAGGCAACTTGGACAATCTGAAGGGATTGGAGGGGCCGAAGTTTTCTTTTATCCGGGGGGATGTGAACGACCCGGAAATCGTCGGGGAGGCGTTGCGCGGTTGCGATACGGTGGTTCATTTCGCCGCGGAAAGCCATGTGGACCGAAGCCTGTCCGGCGCAGCCGATTTTATTCTCACGAACGTTGCCNNAAAGCGCGACAGGTGAATACGCCGCGCATTTTGCTTGTTTCCACGGACGAGGTCTACGGCAGTATTGAAACAGGTTCCTTTCGTGAGTCGGATCCCGTACATCCCCGCAACCCTTATGCCGCCAGCAAAGCCGCAGGCGAGATGCTGGGCATGGCCTATTATGCGTCCTATGGCCTTCCGGTGATTATTACCCGGGGCTCCAATACCTATGGCCCCCGGCAACACCTCGAGAAAGTGTTGCCTCTGTTTATCACCAATGCCATTGACAGGGAACCCCTGCCCCTTTACGGAGACGGGAAGCAGATCCGGGACTGGCTGTTTGTGGAGGATCATTGCGCTGGTATCGACTGCGCCTTGCGCTGTGGGGAAGCCGGGCAAGTATATAATATTTCCGGAAGCAACGAACGGACCAATCTGGAATTGACGCGCCGGTTGCTTGCATTGCTGAACGCCCCGGAGACGCTCGTCCGTCCCGTTCAGGACCGGCCCGGGCATGATCGGCGTTATTCCATAGAGGACAAAAAACTGCGAGGTTTGGGTTGGGCGCCGACGGTCCCGTGGGAAGATGGACTCGCCCTGACGGTACGCTGGTACAGTGAAAACGAATGGTGGTGGCGTAAGATTAAAACAGGTGAATTTAAAGCGTATTATGACCGCCAGTATGGGCCTTTGATAAAGGGGGCAAAACCATGACCCGCCGATTGCCATCTCTGAGTTGTGACCGGCGGCATTTTTTGTCCGCACTGGGTATGGGAGCGTTGGCATCGTCCTTTCTTGCGCGAAACGGAGCCGCTGCGGCCGTCCGGAACCGGCCAAACGTGCTTTTTATCGCTGTTGATGACCTGAATGACTGGGTGGGTTGTCTCGGCGGGCATCCCCAGTCGATTACCCCGAATATGGATGCTCTGGCCGCTTCCGGCATGCTTTTTGAAAACGCGCATTGCCAGGCGCCCATTTGCACACCGTCCCGTTCCAGCCTGCTTTCCGGACGCTATCCGTCTACAAGCGGACTGTATTTTCTGGCGCCGCAGTATCGGGAGGCGGAAACCCTGCGAGATATGACCAGTCTGCCCCAATATTTCAAAGAGCATGGATATACCTCGTTGGGTGCGGGAAAAATTTTTCACACGAATGACGATCCCCTTTCCTTCCACGAATACGGCGGCCATATGGGTAATTTCGGGCCGCGGCCGGAAAAGAAACTCAGCCTGCCCAAAGGGCACCCCCTTTGGGACTGGGGCGCCTATCCGGATGATGACGCCGAAATGCCGGACTACAAAATATCCCAATGGGCGGAACGAAAGCTCAAAGAACACTATGACTCCCCGTTCTTTCTTTCCGTCGGCTTCTATCGTCCCCATGTTCCCATGTATGCGCCCCAAAAATGGTTCGACATGCATCCCCGGGACAAAGTCATTCTGCCCGAGGCCCCGGCAGAAGACTTGGATGATATTCCACGGTATGCCTTGGAACTTACCTATGCCTCCGCGGCGCCCCGGCACGCTTATGTCCTGGAGTTGAACGAATGGGACCATGCCGTTCAGGCCTACCTGGCGTGCGTAACCTTTGTCGATCACTGTATCGGCAAGGTGCTGGACGCCTTGCGTGCCAGCGACTACGTAGACAACACTATCGTGGTTCTTTGGGGCGATCACGGTTTTCACCTGGGAGAAAAATGCCGATGGGGAAAACGTTCGCTGTGGGAAGAAAGCACGCGCGCCCCGTTGATTATGGCAGGGCCCGGAATACCGAAGGACATGCGGTGCCGGAAACCCGTAGGGATGATTGACCTGTATCCCACGCTGGCGGACCTGTGCGGATTACCGCCTCGCGCGGAACTGGAAGGTCAAAGCCTGCGCCCGCTGTTGAATGATCCCGGGACTGCCTGGGAACGGCCGGTTCTTACCACCTTTGGTCCCAACAACCATTCCCTGCGTTCGGAACGCTACCGCTATATACGATATGCTGATGATTCCGAAGAACTGTACGACCATGACACCGATGCCCGGGAACGTACCAACCTGTCCGGTGACCCCGGGAGGACCGATATTATCAAGGAGTTTCAGCAATGGCTGCCCCGGGTAAACCGGGAACCTTTGCCCGGCAGCACGGGTTCTGATTCGCCGCTCTATGGAACCCCGGATCAATGGTAAGGAAAGGGCAGGAACAGAAATGTGGCATGGCTGTTTTTCGTGCTTTGTTCGCCGCCTCACCTGTGAGGGCGTGGCGGTTTATATAAAAACAATGCGTATACTATAAACATGAGGCGCAAAAAGAAATGACCGAGTGCATTGGTTCTGAAAATGTGGGCGTGAACGGGCCGGAGAATATTGACCGTGCCGCAATGCGTTTGCGCCGCGTTTTACTATTTCCCCTGCTGTGGATTCTTTTTATGGTCAATGTGCCTGATGTCATCATGGGCATTTTGGACACAAAATCCAAATGGGTGAATTCCCTGGGCGACATTTCAGCCATTGTCATTATGGGGAGTGCCCTTTTATATCTTCTGTTTGCCATTAAACAGGAAAAAAAGGTGCTGCGCCTTCTTATAGGTGGAGTTGTTCTTGTAGTTATATCGCAAACCATCCGTATAACGCGTATACTCGGCATTTTCGACGGACTGCACGGTACGCCCTATGAATATGGGTACCAACTCCTTAAAGTCCTTGATGAGGCGTGCAGCGGCGTCGGCATGGTATTGATAGCGGCCGCTTTTCTAACGGCGATTGTGGATTTATATGCTGCAAAGAGATGGCTGGCAGTGCAACGGGAAGACCTGTCGCGTGAAGTGCGCCGGCGCGCCAAAGTGGAAGAAGAAATTATACAGGAGAAACAGCGGTACAAGGACCTGATAAAAAATCTGCCTGTTGCGGTTTACCGCAACACGCCCGGGCCTGAGGGTCATTTTCTCGAAGTAAATCCCGCGCACGTGGCCATGATCGAAGCCGACTCGGAAGAGGAACTTCTGAAAATAAATGTAAGCGACCTGTACAGAACAGCCTCTGAGCGTCGCAAAATCGCGGATAAACTGATGCGAGAGGGCTCTGTAAAGAATGAAGAAGTTCAGCTGGTCACGTTGAAAGGACACCCGATTACAGGTTCGGTCACCGCTGTGCTGAAATACGATTCTTCAGGACAACCCTATTTTGACGGTATTATCGAGGATGTTACCGCCCGGGTGGAGGCCATGAAACTGCTTGAAGAACAGCGGGCAAAATTAGTGGAGAATGCACGTCTTGCCGCGCTGGGTATCATGGCAGGAGGCATTGCCCATGAAATTTACAATCCCCTGGCGGTCATCGAAGGGTGTGCTGAACGCCTGGCCGATCACGCAAATACGCTGCGGGTTGAGGATGCTTTTTTGAAAAAGTATCTGGGCATGATTGCCGAAAATGCCGGGCGCATACATAAAATCATTCAGGGCCTTCGGTCCATTTCCCGGGATGCCTCCAGGGACCCCTTTATCAAATCCCCCCTGGCCGTGATTATGAGTAGCACACTGGAACTCTGCCGCGAACGATTCTTCAATAACAATATCTCGTTCGATGTTGAGATGCCGGAGTCGGACCTTGAAATCGAATGCCGGCCGGCCCAGATAGGGCAGGTTATTATCAACCTGTTGAATAATGCGTATGATGCCGTTCAGGCGGTTCCAGAAAAACGAATCCGCCTTGGTGCGCGGAAACGGGAAGGCGGGGTGGAGATAACAGTTGAAGATAACGGGGAGGGGGTTCCGTCGGAAATCGTCGACAAACTTTTTGTCCCGTTCTTTACCACTAAATCCGAAGGATACGGGGTGGGCCTGGGCCTGAGTATTTCTCATGCGATTATTGAAGAACACCATGGGGATATATCCGTTGATAGCGCATACGGGTACACACGCTTTTCCATTTACCTTCCCTATGCGCAACCCGTAGAAGAGGCAGCGTCATGATGTCCTGCTTTTAAGGTCGAGGGAGTGTTATTATTCAAATCCGAGTGCGTCGTGCGGTCTTTTTAAGCAGGATAAACCAACTGTCGGAGCGTATTGCTGTACCATTACATCGTTTCGTGCGGCAAGGGAGCGCCGGCATGGCTTTATGGGAAAATATACGTCAACATGGTATCCCGCAGGAAGAAACGAGGTCGTAGAAATCGGGGAGGACACTTTTCCTGGAAGTGGGCGGCGCTCCCCGCTTTGCTGGTGCTTGTTCTGGGGGCATGGTTGCTGTTCAATGGTTCCAACGATGCTCCCCTGCAGGAGGGGCACCGCCTGTACGGGTTGCCGCTCTATCAGCCGGTGCAGCGGGTAGCTTCCGATATAAACGCTCTTTTGTTCTCCCGTTTCATGCTGCCGTCGCTTGTTACGCTAGCCAATAAGGAATATACCCACAGCGCGGTTGCGTCGCATTTCGAAAAACTTGCCTTGGACCCGGCACGCCTGCAGTTGACGGAAGAAAGCCGGGTGCGCGTGTATTTTATCGGGGAAGGTTCCGGGTATGTTAATGCGCTGGGAGTGAACCTCAAGGGGCTCGGTATCGATGAAGGCGACCCGCGCATTCTGTTTCCCAACGACAATACCCGGTTGCAACTGGACCGGGCCGCGGCGATGATGTCAAGCCGCCTGGGCCGTATCTTCCGGCGCGGTCTGGGAAAACGAAGCATGGATGCGCCCCTGATGCCGGGAGATTTTATCGACCTGGGTGTGCTGCCCGCAGGCACACAACTGAATTTTTTCCTCATCGCCTTTGACGGCCAGGGTCACAATACTTACTCCGTGTTGAAGGAAAGGAATCCGGACCGCATCGATCATATGGTGGCCATGGCGGTGGAGGGCACGTCATACCTGCTCCTCAGTTTTGAAGACATGTATAGAGGCGGGGACGCGGATTATGAGGACTGTGTATTCGCGGTGGAAATGTCCATGGACAATGTCGCCGCGCTGATAGGAAAACTGGATCCATGGCGCAGGTTCAAGCAGATTATGAAGTGGTCTGTGACGGGGGGCGTCGTTTTCGGAGGGCCGGTCATGGTCCTGTTCGTGCGTCGGCAACTCCGGCGCAAACGTCTGAAGCAGGCGTATAAGGACGCGTCTGAGGCGATAAAACAGTCTCGGCCGCGCGAAGCGGTGACGATTCTGCGCGCAGTTAAAGAACAGGCGGACGAAAAGACCTATATTGCACTGTCGCGCTTGGAAGCGACAGCGCTGGAATCAGTTCGGGATGCGGCTGAACTCGCCGCATTGTATGATGATGTCGAAGAACCCTTTAAAGAACTTGAAACGGCCTCCCTCCTGGCGGGGCGTGCCCAGGTCGAAGCCGATCGTATGGAGGCTTTCGAACCGCTGCGTGCGTCCTGGCGTGGCCGGGAGTCCCGCCCGGCGGAGTGGCTGGTTCTTGAGGCGGAAGCGCTGGCCCGCCGGGATAAATCCGCCGGCGCGCTGGCGTTGCTGGAGGATAAGTCCTTTGAGGATGCTCCCGAAGCGTTGAGACTTGCGCGGATGGCGCTGCTGAAAGCGCATGGCGCCGAGGCACAGGCTTTACTTGACCGGGCGGTCGTCCTCGCGCCGCACGATCCGCAGGTGCTGCGCTGTCTGTCCCTGTGGCAGGAATCGCTGGGGCATCCTGACCATGCCCTGGACTTCTGGAAACAGGCCGTCCATGCCGCCCCCGCGGATCCCTTTATCCGGGATGGCGTGGCCGAGTTCTATCGGCGCCAGGGCCGCCATGAAGCCGCCTTGAGACTGTGGCATGGCGCTTTGGCGCCGCCCACGCTTGACATCATCTGGACAAAGTTTCTCTTCTGGCGTCGGGTCGCCTGCCCGTTTCCGGCGGAACTTTCAACGCTTTCACCACCTCCCGGCGAACTCCGTCCCCTGATTGATTTTATGCGCGGCCTTCCAGAAAACTGTCTTTGGGATCCTGTGCGGTTTGAATCCGGAGCCCATGCCCATGTCGCCCTTTATGGACGGCAGGAAGTGTTCTGGTTGCGCCTGCTCCATGCGCTTCAGGTGCAAAATGAAGCGGAAGCCCTGGCGCTGGTCACACTTTCCGGATTTGGGATTCGGTCCTGGCATCCGGTACTTGAACGCAGCCTGGCCCGGATTCTTACCTATCGCCGTTCAGGGTATATGGGAACGGCTGCGGATGTGGAGACATCCTGCGTATCCACAGCGCCGGTTTTTTTCGAGATGCTGGAACAGGCCGCAGGATGTGCCGCCGGAGAACCGCCTACTTGGTTTATGGAACTACTGGACGGCGGCAATGCCTTCGCCGCAGCCTGCGCATGCGCGGGTTGGAAAGCGGCCGCGCGAAGGTTGGAAGACCCGGGCGTATGGCCGCGCGGAACGCCAAAATTCATGCGGGGCGGGGCATGAAGCGCATTATATGGCAGTCTTTTGGCAACGGGCGTATCCCTGAAGTAGCGGAAACGTCAGCATGAGTACCATTTTTTCCATGGCCTGTTCCGGTGGCGTACCTGCCTTCTCTTGTGAAACCCGGCAACCTTCTGCTTCATACGGATTTACAATTCCAGTATTATGGAGAACCCCTTATCATGAGAACTAATGCCCTTATCCTGTCGTTCCTGTGCCTGGTAGCGGTGTCTGCACGGGCGGAGATCATTCCAGCCGATACGCAATGGCGTGCGTTCGCCGTGCGCGAGGAGATTCGCCCGCAGTTCGCGGCGTTACCGGACGGACAGCTTTGTATTACCACCGATTCCCGTGAGGGCCTGGCGGGGTATTGGGCCCGGGTTTTCCCCGTTAAAGGAGGGCAATGGTACCGATTCGAAGCCAGGCGGCGCGCGGAAGGTATTTCCGTCGAACGCCGCAGCGTGTTGGCGCGCATCCTCTGGAGGGATGGTGAAGGCCGGCAGGTTTCCCTCGATGAACCCGGCGCCGTCAGTTTTGCGCCCGGAATTCCGCCGATGGCGGAGCCGGAATATCCGCGGGACTTTCCGGCAGATGATGCGGGATGGGTGATGGTGCGCGGCCTGTACCGTGTTCCCGCCGGGGCATCGCAGGCGATCGTTGAACTGCACCTGCGCTGGGCGGCGGACGCTTCCGTGGCGTGGCGGGATGTTACGCTGAGCGAGTCGGATCCGCCGCCTCCCCGGAAGGTCCGAATTGCGGTGGCGCATTATGTGCCCCATGGCGGATCTTCAGGCATGGACTGCTGCCGGCAGTTTGAGCCGTTGTTGGAAGAAGCGGCAAGACAGCGGGCGAACCTGGTGGTGCTGCCCGAGACGATTACCGCCACGGGTAACGGGCTGTCCTATCTGCAGGCGGCCGAACCCATCCCGGGCCCGGCAAGCGATTATTTCGCAGGGCAGGCGAAACAGCATGGACTACACCTGGTGGCCGGCCTCGTGGAACGCGAGGGGCACCTCATTTACAATACGGCGGTCTTGATCAGCCCTGACGGCGGGCTCATCGGCAAGTACCGGAAAGTGACGCTGCCCAGGACGGAGATTGAGGCGGGAGTAGAACCGGGAAAAGAATACCCGGTGTTTGAGACCGAGATTGGGCGCATCGGCATCATGATTTGCTATGATGGCTTTTTCCCGGAACCCGCCCGGCAACTGGCTGTCAATGGCGCGGAGATCGTCGCCTTTCCCGTGGCTGGCTGCAATCCGCTGCTCACCGCCGCGCGGGCCTGCGAAAATCATGTATACATCGCCAGCAGCACCTATACCGACACGTCGCTGAACTGGATGATTACCGGTATCTATGATCAGGAGGGCCGTGTGCTTGCGCAGGCTACGGAGTGGGGGACCCTTGCCATCGCCGAGGTGGACCTGAACCAGCGGTTGTACTGGTCGAGCCTGGGTGATTTCAAGTCCGAGATTCCGCGGCACAGGCCGGTGGGCATACGGAATTGAACCTGGGCAAATCGTAACATCTGCATTTTAGTAGGCGTACCTTCCCAGGTGCGCCATAGACTACTATTGCAGACTTTGTATTGCACGATGGGGCACCCGGGAAGGTATGCCTGCTAAAATACTTTCCCACAACTTTTATCCGCAATACAACAGGCCATGAATACCGTTTTGCGCCGTGCCTGAATTCCGATATTGTTTCGATATGGATATCCCTCGGCGACAGGGTATTATTGTAACGCCGCCAGCTGGCTTGTTGTTTTCAATTCGCTCATCCAATTGACAAGTGTGGGGCAGCGGCTGAACCGGCGGCCTTTGAGCCACGTGCCCTGGATGTGATAGGTCAGCGGTTTTCCGGATTCCGCCTTCAAAATCACCTGGTGTTCCACGGGCAATTCCTCTGTGCGTACCGCCAGCGATTTCGGATACACAACTCCCAGCCCTATCCAGCCGATGGCGGGAGCCTGAATACCCCAGCTGCCCAAAATCCCGGCTTCATCGTCACAGGCGAAACTTTCCTGGTACAATTTTCGGATGCCAATTCCCAGTTCCAAAACGGCATCGGGGTCTCCCCCTTGCAGGGTGACCTGGATGGGCGAATCCTTGCGGTCCGCGAGGGCGGTGCACTGGAACCGCACGGTGTAGGGCGCTGTTTCGGGGCCCACTTTTTCAGCTGTTATTTCCACGGAAACGGAATCTTTGCTTTCCTTCAGCAGGCGTTTGGACCAGACAATACCGCCTTTTCCTTCCGGGCTGTATACGGGGTAGGCTTCACCGTTGGCATACAGGGTGACACCGCCCAGGCCGCAGGTGTCATCCACATTGAGGGCGTCCATGCCCCATTCCTGTTCCTGGTGATAATCTTCCCCCGGTTTTAACAAGGGGCAGATTAACTGGTCTTGTTTCTTACCGAAGAAATCGAATAGCCCCCAGTAGCAGCGGTAAACCGCGCGCTCGGATTCCCAGGCGATATTGGGGGGAACCCAGTCTTGTGCCCAGGCAACACGGGGCCGATGATACCGGGCGGTGAGCACGTTGCGAACTATGGACAGCGCGGGCAGGGTGTCATCCAAATCAAATTCCTTTTCCAAGGCTACCCGCATATCCATGATAGCGCCATTGGAGCGGGCGGCGTCAAACAAGGTCCAGAAATCCGGATTAGAATGTTTTGCACGGAGGGAGGCGATTAGGGAATCCTTCAGAAGGTCCAGGTAATAACGCCAGGTCTCATTGCTGTTGAGCAGGCGCAGGCGCAGATCCACCGGCAACTGAGGCAGATCATAGGCGGACTCCAGCAGGGTTTCCAGCGGGTGCTTATCCGGCATGTCCGCAGCGGTGAGGGCCTGGCGCAACCGGGCATAGAGTAGGAAAAGTTCTGAAGGAACGATTTCCAGCAGGGGTTTCATGATTTCATTCAGTGTGGTATAGGTATAGGGGACGTTACGGTTCGTTTCCGGCCCGGCCTGCCATTCGTCGTCCGGGTCGCCGTCCATATCCAGGTCCAGTCTCCAGGTATCAACATATCCGTCCTCGTCTGTGTCGTAGTAGTCGTAACGCATGTCCGGCTCGCGGTCATAGTCATAGTCAACCAGCAGCCAGGCATGGTTCGCGCCAAAGAGATGGATGCGCTGGTCCGTTTCGCAGTAGTACACGTGAATCGGAGTGTTGGACTCCAAATCCACCTCATAGCGCTTGTTCACGGGACCGCAGCTGGGGCCGCCAATTTGCTTGAAGTAGTCGTTCTTCTGCGTAATGATGCCTTCCCAGCGTTCCTGCGGGTCTTTAAAGGACAATCCCTCGAAGTCTTCGCCATCGATGTTCAGGTCATTCTCGTCCCAGGTGAGCTGGTAGGTGGCCCAGGGAAAGGTCATCGAGTAGTGCTGTACTTCCTTGAAGGCCATGAATGCCCCGGCAGGAATGCCGCGCAGGGTGCGTTTGTCACCAAGTTCCGCGGCGAGAAGCGTGTTTTCGGGGGCATGGGCGCTCAGGGATACGTCAAAATCCCGGGGGGTATCAGGCGAGGCATCATTGTCGGCATCAAAACTGTATCGCAAATTTTGAATGACGTCGCCCTGCCCTTCAATGCGGACGACCTCCTCGGTGACGCCGTCAGCGTCATGGTCAAAGAAGACAAAGGGATTTTCCCAGCCGGGGTGCCATTCTGGGTCTTCCAGGCCGATGATGTAGGCGCAGAAGGTTTCAATGCCGCCAAAGTGGCTGCGATATTGGCAGTCATCCTGACGATAGGTATAGCCCACATCGTACCAGAGCAGGTTGTCATCGCCGGTATCTTCACCCCACCAGCAAGTGAGATATTCTTTTTTCCAGCCGATGAAATAGATGCCCATTTCATCGACATCGTTGTCCCCATCGTTGTCCGTGTAGTCTGTAACGGAATCCACGGTTCCGTCGGCCTTCCAATCCGCAATGTAAAGATCGCTGTCCAGGTCCGGTTCTTCTCCCATGCGGAGATCACCGTCCTCGTCCAGTATCCGCACCAGCACGGGGCGCATACTCTCAAGATGGCGGCTGTCCAAGTCAATAAACCATACTTCTTCAGGCGTGCCGTCATTATCGGTGTCAACGTAATGCCGTTTTCCCGGCGTGTCCTGCAGAACGGCGGCATGTTGTGTCGTATCCAGACGGACTTCCCGACCGAATACACGTTCGAACAAAGCCTGCGTGTCCACGGCTTCCTCTGCAAAAACACCACAGGTAAATACGAGAACGCAAACAAAGGTAAAAGAAAAGGCTTTCATGATCAAACCCTTCATGGTTTTGCCGCGCATGCACGGGTATATGATGACTTTGATGGTACATTTCCCGACACGGAGTATTCAAACGCGTACCGGTATGGTCCGAACAATGATAAAGCCTGGAGAGAGGAAAACCCTTGGGGACAAGGCTCGATTTTGTCACAACAAACATGGTACCCTTTGCATGCCTGCGGCAGTTACGGGGGTCTCCGGGAAGTATTTCGAGCCCGGGGGAAAATAGTATCCGGACCAAATCTCCAAACGGCGTCAAAAGACAGTGAGAGCCAACGTCCGGTATTTTATCAAGCCTCCAAAGAAAAGATGCGAGAAAGAACTCGACACGCCGGTGAACAGGTGTCTTACCGTGCAGGCACCGTCCGCATTAAAGACGGGCCTTTGTCATTTTCTGACCTTATGTCCTGAGAGAGAGTAATCCGTGTCCAGAACACTGCCCCTATACAAGCGATTTACACCATGAAATGGTTTACATACAGGCCTGATACCTGCGTTGGTATGCCTTTTCTTTTTCTCGTCTGCGTGGTTGCGGCGGCCGTTCCGTGCGCCTGGTGCGGCGCACAGGAGTCTGCCGGCCTGTCCGCGGAAGGCCTTTCACCCCTTTTACCGCACGCTATTCTGGAAGAGGGCGGCGGGTCGATTCCAGAACCGGAGCGTCCCTCCCGCTGGTTCATGCTGCCGGCGCTGATAAATGTGTATCCGAAACTGGAAAGTGAAACCCTTATCCGAAGGTATTTCAATCCCGCAATGCGCGCGGTTGCGCCCGGGTTCGAGAATGTCCGTACCATATCCTCCCTGCGCGATGAACATTTGTTGTGGGTCCCGGACGCCGCCGTCGGGTATGTCGTTTCTCCGCGTTGGGCTCTGTATTTACACTTCGGGTACTCGGGGGGAAAGGTTCGCACAAAAGCGGATAACACATCCCTGCTGTTGCTGCCGTTGCATACGGATTTCGAGATTTACCGCTCCTCAGCCTATATCGGCCTCTGTGCGGACGTGTTTCCCTGGGGCATGCCGGAGCGCAGGACGTATGCCGGCCTCGGGGAACGGTTACGGAACATCCGGCCTTCAATCGGATTTCGATTGACGGAAAATTACGCCGGTTACAAGGTAAAAGTCAAGGAGGGACTGACGAATTACACCCATTTTTTAAATCTGGATTTGGAGGAATACTGGTGGGTTACCACGTACAACATGAATATCGGGGTGGATATTCCGGTGAATGCGGATAACGCGTTGGTGTTGAATGCCGGATACAATATTTCGTTTTCGCGGGGCTATGATTTTGACGGTACGGCCTTCACCGTGGGTTGGAAGCATTATTTTAAGTGAGGCCGACATTCTTCCCAATGCGGGCGTTGACAGCAACCCAAAAAACTAACAACACCTGAGCAAAAAAGGGGACTGCCTCCGGCGCATACGAAAACCATGTGCGATGTATATGATCCTGAATTGCGCCGGAGGCTGTCCCGGATTTTTTGCGGGCGAGGGGTACAGGAACGAAAAAATGTGGTATAGTCCCATTTTTTCTCCACCGATGCATTCAACTTCTTGTTGGACTAAACAGCTTCGCTGTGGATATTCTTTAATGTGTCAACAAAAGTTATGGCCTGCCTTGTGTTTGGTGTGATTCCCTTAACTGCGGCACAAGTCTTCCGACTAACGCGGGTCCTGCCCGCAACCCAGTCACCCGTCATTGCGAGCGAAGCGAAGCAATCTCATCCGCAAAAAGATTGTTTTATACTGAGATTGCTTTGCTTCGCTCGCAATGACGAGATGTTTTGTTTTTGCCATGTTTCATTTCTTGTTTTTTATAGGTCTTACGGGTCGATAAGTTGCTACGCTTCCTCCGGACTTTGCCCGGAAGAAGCGGCGTCTTCGGCGCAACTATCTTTGTATTATGTTACTGGGAGCGCCGGCATCCTACCGGCAGGAGACATTTATGCGCCAAAGAGGCCGGCAGGATGCCAGCGTTCCCAGTATTTCAGACTCATAATTACTTTTCAGCGAAATGGCCTTAAACGCCTATTGGGGCGGTATTTCCGCGGTATCTATTAACACGATACTTGTTTCCTCGTATTGGACCAGGGTGTTATTCCGTGCTTCACCGGAAGCGTCGTCAATGACAACCGGTTCGGGAAGGGCGGTACAAATCCAGTTGTTCTGGATGAGATGAGCGTGTCCTGGCCCGGAAACTTCAACAGCGGCCAGAAACGCCTCCGAAGGAGGCGCCGAGATGGTGTTGTCGGAAACCACACACCCCATGCCCCCTATAATATGCACGCCCCGGAAGCGGGGGGACAGAATCTGGCAATCAGAAACGCGGCAACGTTCCGTGTTGACCAAGGTCAATGCACCTCCCTTATCTTTACTTCCGAAGCGGTGATCACTGAGGATATTACCCGTAATGAGACAATCGGCGCACCCTTCCGCCAGAATGCCATCCATGTGAGGCGTATCGACGCCGTCATGCATGGAAGAGCGGGTGCCGATTGTATTGCCGGTCAGGGTGATATCGCAACAGTGTTGAAAATGCAGGTTGACCGTCTGGCCCCCGTAAATGGTATTGGATGCCATCGTAACCCTGGAAGCGTCCCTCAGGACGATGCCCTTGTCCCGGTCTCCGATGATATTTCCCGAAACAGTGATAATTCTTGCGGCGAGTGGACCGTTCTCCCCGCCGCCCGTGATCCAGATATTCGCCCCCGCGTTCTCCGGACGCGCCTGCAGAGTGTTGCCCGTGATGCTGTATTCGCTGATAATGCCTTCGGGCGCTTCCAGCACAATTTCGCCACAGGATTCCGCGATACCGGAGTTGTACTCGATATCGTTCCCGCTGATTTGGACATTATGCACATCCCCGTTGTATTGTCGGATGCCGGCGCGCTGGTTGTAACTGATATGGTTGCCGGTGATATTGATCTGGTGCAGGTCGCAGGCGTCCAAAAATATTCCCGTATCCAGGTTGTCATAGAGGTGTGAATCGGTGATGATTACATTCCGGTTGCGCTCCACGAGATGAATGCCATACCGGCACCGGCGGATAAGAACATTGCGTATGATGCATTTCATGGTGCGGATTAGCTGGATGCCGTCTGATGTGTCGCGCCTGCCCAGGATCTCCAGCCCGCTGATGACGGGCATCCGCTCTTTTTCCCAGGTGTGTTCCTGTACGGTATCCGGATTGGCGGTTCCCCGGTGGTCTCCTGTAACTTGCAGAGCGCACCCCTCATGGTCGACGATAAGGCGGGTCGTACCGTCGGCGCCGCGGATGGACCGGTATCCTTTGGCGGACAAGTCGATGCGCAACGGAGCATCGAGAAGGAACGTGCCAGGGGGAATCTCGACCAGGCCCTCGCTTTCATCGATCAGGCGCTGCAACGCCGCCGTGGCGGGCTGGCTGCCGTCGGCAAGTTCACACAGCTGTCCGGCGGTGACACGCTGGGCGTGGATGGGCAAGGAAAAAGCCAGGCCTGCCAATAGGGCGGTCCATCGGAAACCGGGAAAATACATTTGCATGGATACTCCTTTCCGGGTCGTAAACATGAAAACACTTTACATCAAGCAGGGCCGCCAACGCCACCGTTGTAATCGGATTCTTGAATCCGATGAATCGGAAGTCAATTTTTATTAAAGAGGATTTATTCTGCGGTAATGTAACCTCGTATAGGTCCTTTACGACCTATATGACCTCTATATTCGCGGGCGATTAGTCTGAGTCTCGATCTCGCGATTTCACCCCGCTTTACTTGCCCCTCTGTTACGCCAGATAATGATGGGGAACTAGAACCATAAATAGAAGCCTGTCAAGCAAACTAAATCCATGAGGGAAGAGCCGTGAACAAGATTTTTGCCCGTGTGGGGCGTCGTCCCTTGCATGCGCACATCGCCGTAATCTTCATCTTTCTGACCACGGGCGTCG
>MTKZ01123589.1_pt1 | contig 15127 bp, 11 predicted proteins | sample 1042781 | NCBI WGS metagenome assembly MTKZ01 (sample SAMN06212207, study PRJNA360539) | anaerobic digester metagenome | biome: Wastewater treatment plant; material: sludge; isolation source: anaerobic digester fed with sludge from wastewater treatment plant | place: Denmark: WWTP Viborg ...
GCGGGCTTTATCCGCTGGCCTGAGTCACCTCGTGCAACTTGCCCGCCATCAGTCATCGCAGAGAGGGTCGGCCTGAACGTTCTCGCCGCTCACGCAACGCTGGAAGATGCCGAAATCGGACTGATCAACGTCGGTGTCACCGTCGAAATCGGCCTGCTCGCAGGTCGAACTGCTGCTGTGTGACACGCCTGGCCCGGAGGCGCAGGCTTCGAACAGTGTGAAGTCGCTGTTGTCGACGTCGCGGTCACCATCGAGATCAGGGGCCACCGGACCGGGCCAGCCGGCCAGACGAGCCATCATCCACCAGAATGCGCGGCCCTTGAGGTTGCAGATCGTCGGCTGCGAATGCTCGCATTCGCAACTCGTGCACAGCGGATGCCCCGGGTGAGCGGCACACCATTGCTGGGGCCAGTTCCCTCCGCTGTAGTTGCCGTAATCGTTGCAGCCCAGGGCGAGGTAGTCATTGCCGTCGGGGTCGTGGCTTTCGATGTCCGCGAAGTCAAACAGCACCATGCTGTTGGCCTGCGCATACGCGCGGATCTGGTTGTTGCGCTGATTCAGCGTGCCGCCAACGCCGCTCCCGTCCGTGTGGCCGGTCATCAGAATGAAACGCATGTCCGGGTATTCATCCTCGAACTGAGCCATCACACTGAGGTAGTTTGCGATCTGCGCCTCAGAGTACGACGAGGCTTGTCCACACCACGACCACATCGAGAAGTCATACAAGGTGGTGCTCGCCACTGCTCGCGTCCTGTCGATACCGGACGAACTCTCCCAGTAGCCGTCGGGAGTGATATATGTCTCGGGGGGGTTGCCGTCGTACATGCGCAGTGCCGGCGGGTCTTCCACCGGCGGCAATCCTTCAGTGCCGCTCGTGCGGATCGCGATGCTGTAGAAGGAGTCGAGCCCTTCGAGCACATTGACGCCCGTGACAACCTGGCTGCCGTGAGATGTGTGAGCGTAGTGGAATGTGAGCAGCTTCGCCTGGTCGATCCAGTAGGCCGGGACCAGGCTCAAGTCGGTACAGGTGTGGTCGATGATGATCGCGCTCTGTCCGTTGGCGGACGGCGCGAAAACCAGGGCTGTCACAAGAATTGCCGGGAACAGACCTGCTGTCATGATGGAGTGCCGTGCGGACATGAACGTTTCCCCTTTCTTGAAGAACAGAGATCACTGACTGCTGAGACCTGGATCGGCTGCAAAGAGATCGCTGCAGCACGCATCGCCTGCCCACATACCACTTGTCGGGCTCGGCCATCACGGCCATTGTACGGCGCCTCCGGCTGTCGTACGCTCGGACGGCAAACATACCCAGGCTATGGCGTCTTGCGGTCAGGCATTCTGTTCCAGTGTGACCCGAAGGATGAGGCAGGATTGCCTGTCCCGCATAGCTCGATTTAATGCCGTGTTGCCTGAAACAAGCCCGGTCGCACTCGGCCACGTACCGGGCGCACCCGGAATCGGACAGAAATGCCGGACAAGGTCGGATGGCACCAAATTGGCCGCGCAGAAAGGGAACAGGCAGGCGGAGAGGTCTTTCTCATTCTGGGGGGTCGTCAAGACCCGCTCGTGCTCCATTGGCTGAGTGCTTTCGGGTGCCAGCCGGTCTTCTGCTCAGCCTCCCCTGCGCAAGGCGTCCGCATGGGGCCGAGCGAGAGCCTGCCCCGGTGCGTGAACACGAAGCACGCATGCGTCAGAGAGCCCGAGCAGTCCGATCCGCCAGCATCTCGAGCCGCTTGCGGGGCTGCAGGGCGTAGAAGTACTCGCGCCCGGCCGCGATCCGGTTGCTTTCGACCTGACGGGCCAGGAGGTCGCGGCGATCGGCCAGATCGCGGGCCACGTCGGGATGTGATTCAGCCAATGTGGCGTTGACCGCCCGGATGGCGTTGAAGACCTCGCGTCTCTCGGATCGACGTCCCCGCGCTTCCCGCAGTTCATCGGATCTCTGAATGAGCCGCGCACGTTCTCGCAGGCGCGACTCCGGCAGATCCGGATAGTATCGCTGCGGATTGAACCGCCAGTCGCGCACGCGACGCCGGGCGGCGAGCAGATCCTCGATCGTCNNCTCAGCGTCGCGCTCACACAGACATATGCCGGCGGCTCGCAGCCGTAATAACGGCGAAAGATGCCGTCGGTGATGCGGTCGTACTTGGCCCCGCCGATCCCGTGGACGAACAGATCGCAGGCCAGGAGCCTGGCCCACAAGGTCAGCGTCAAGGCTCGCGGCCGGATGACCCATGGCCGCAGGCTCTCGGCCGCGGCAGGCAAGTCGCGGGTCAGATCCGCTGTGCTCACCTCGCCGATCGCGTTTTCCTCGGCATAGCAGCGAATCGCATCACCCTTGGGTTCAATCCATAACCGCCGACGCCGCTGCAGCGGCTGATAAACCCAGAGTGCGGTCTCGATTCGACCGCTCGCGCGGCCCAGATCCGGCAACGGCCGATCCGGCGAGCGGATCTCCTGATCTTTGCGATACTCGCGCAGTGACTCATTGTACGCGGCGGCGAACCGATCGGCGTTGAGCAACAAGTCGGCGACAAACGGTCCGCCGACAACCGCGCTGACCCTGTGCTCCGGCAGGTCGGCGCCCAGCTCGCGATCGATGCGCAGCCGGCCGGCAAGATGCTGGTCCACGGCATCGCCGGGTCCGACCCACTCGGCCAAGCCGTCCACATAGGCCGGCACCAGCCAATCGTTGAGTTGTTGGTTCAGGGCGACAGTCAGTTCCTGTCTGATTTGCGCGATCCTCGCGGCCGTGAGCGGTGCTCGGCCCTCATAGGCAGCGCCGGCCGGTGCCGTCATGAACGGGATCTCGCGCACCGCCGGCAATTCGTCATCCCCCGGAGCCGGCACTCGAAGGGCGGTGGACCGGGGAGCGTCGTTGTCCACAACGAAGTCGATGCCTGCGGCACCGGCCGCGTCGGCAGAAGCCCGCACCGCAACGTGCTTGGCCCAGACGCCAGGGTGAACGAACTCTGGCTGGTGGCCGGCCGCGATGATCCTGACATCCCCGGTGACCCCGAGCAACTGCGAACGCACCTCTTGCCGGGCGTCGGATATTGCCATGCCCGCCAGCGTCCCGCCGATTTTCGAGAGCAGCCGGGCGTTCTGCTCCAGGAGGGCGCGCCAATGCTCGGGCGGCGGTTCAAGCAGAATGCCGCCGTCGTCGGGTGGCGTCTGGAGATTGCGAAATCGAAGCATCGCTACTCAACGGCGTGCGCCGGACCGCCTGGCAAGCCACACGTTTGCCCGGCGGCGGCAGCGCTCCTGGGATCGGTCTCGGCCCGCACCGGCCAGTCGATCTGCTCGGACAATGCGTGCACGAGCACATCGTAATAGTACAGCAGCCGGGCGTCCGGATCATCCAGCGAGCCGCCGAAGTAGCGGTTGGGGTCGTTGTAGATCAGCCGGACGGGGGTTTCCTTGATTCGCAGCCCGCGCCTGGCCGCCTGGACCCAGAACTGAATCGGCATGGCGTAGCCCGGGATGGTGATGTTGAGTTTCGCAAGGGCCGAGACGCGGTAGGCCTTGAAACCGCAGAAAGCGTCGGTGATTCCCAGCCCCAGGATCTCGTTGAGCATGTCGGCCATCTTCTGATTGATCGCCCTGCGGTCGGCGGGCGGTCGCGAGTTGCCCGGCAGCGGCCGGAGGTATCGCGAGCCGCTGATGATGTCGGCATCGTCCTGCCGGGTCTCCGCCAGGAAGAGGGGGATCCAGGCCGGCTCGTGCTGCTCATCGCAATCCATGGTGATCAGCCAGTCGTAGTCGTTGTCGATGGCATAGCGATAGGCATCGATAAGGCTCTGTCCGTAGCCCCGGTTGTCGATGTGGCGAATGGTCGAGACGCCTTCCTCGGCCGCCAGAAGCATCGGCGTCTCGTCGGTGGAACCGTCGTCGACTACAAGAATGTCGCCGTCCGGAGCGTATTGCCTCACCTGGCGCAAAACCCCGATCAGGGTCTTTGCCTCGTTGTAGACTGGTATGGCCACCAGGTATCGCATGCCGCACCTCAGAAAGAATCGCCGTTGAAAATCTTAGGCCGGCCGATTCCGAAAGCAAACAGACAACTGGCGGAGGTAAACACCGGGAATGTCGGCTGCCCCACCTCGTTTCAAGATGGGGTGGCGATGGTCGAAATCAGAAAGGTAGTGGGTGCTCACATCACTTGCCGCCAGCCCATTCAAGGCTGCGTCGCTGCCGCGGGCTGTGACACTGACGATGGCCTCGATGTGGCGTCCGGGCGAAGCACATGGGCGATGGCATCGAGCCGGGCCGCGCCTTCCGAGAGTGTGGGAGCGAGCCAGCCGCCCTCGTCGAACTCGTTCCACGCGTAGATGATCGCCGCCTGGGCCGGGGCGGCATCGCGATGCGCTTCCAGCCAACGCAGCCCGCGGCGCAGATGGTCCGCAATTGCAGCGGGCGTGGCGGGCTCGCTGCGGTTCACCTCGCCGTCGTGACTTCCGTAGGGGCTTCCCCACGGCACGGGCTTCTCGACGCGAGGCCGCGGGTCCCACCCCGTCACCACAATCGGCACAACCTGTGCCCCGGTCCTGCGGCATTCCTCCCAGAAGTGCTCGAGGTTCTCGACCATGCGGGCGTAGGGGATCGCGCCTTTGCCCAGACCCGCCACGTAGCTGCTGATCGCATCGCAACCCAGTGCCTCTGCCCACTTCTTGCCTTGTTGAGGGCTGAAATCCATGATGACGATGTAGGGCCTGGGAAGCCCTCTGGCCGTCACGGTCGCTCGAAAGGTATCGAGGACTCTCCGAAATCCCTCGACGCCGCCAAGCTTCTCCAGCCACTGCTCATTGATGAAGCCCAGATACAGCAACGGCCGCCCGTCGAGCACCCGCTGGTATCCCGGCTCCTGCATCAGGCTGACCACGCGATCCACGAACGCCTGGTGTGGCCACCGTCCGCATTCGGTGATGAGACAGAAGCCGATCTTCGATCGGACCGAACTGCTCAGATACCGCTTCAGGGCCAGGCTCAACGGATCGTCCGCGGCGTAGGTCACAAACGCCCAGTAGTCCAGTCCCGCCGCCGCGGCGTACTCGATTTCGCGATCCATCACCGCCTGCGGCGTGCCGTCGATCTCGATGGCCTCATCGCCGTTCACCTTGGCGTAGAACGGCAGTCGGTTGTGCCACTTGGACGGCCCAAGGCTCCGGTGAACTGCCGTGCCCACCACGCGGTTATTGCCGAACCATGCATCCCAGCGAATGGCCCCGACGATGGGGCGGGCTTCGTGGGCGGGCCGGCTCTGCTGCGCGGACAAGTCCTGCGCGCAGATACCATGCGCCACCAGCACGAACAGGACAGCGATCTTGCCATTGAGCCGCATTCGAACCTCGTCGTGTTGGTCATGGACGGATTGGACCAGCATCTCCAAGACTCCGTCCTTTGACGTTTCGTTCTGGACCAGCGGTACTTCTGAAAGCATTTGATCGCCCCTGCCGTCGAGGATCATCGGCCCTGAGGGTCTTGTCCATCCTGCCTGACAGCTTGTCCAAGAGTGCCCTTTTCGGTTGGCGACTCTTGCCAACTTGGGGGTGCCGCCGCCGACCTGCTTCAATCGACGTCGAGGGGCCGGCCCGCCAGTGCCTGACCGACCCAAAACGGCGAAAGCGTGGTGCCATAGAACACGCCCTGTGGTATAATACCACCCGGAGTGGAGACAGGCATTCGTCGGGCAGGCAAATGCCGGACAGGCGTGGACGGCACTTTGTCTGTCTTTCGTCGGCCGCTCTTCTGTGCGGCCGCACCCGGAGATCAGGGACAGGGGACTCCGCCCTCTCTTCATGGAGGTGTTGACATGGCAGGCAAGAGCTCATCCCGGAGGTCGGCGTCCGTGACCCCACGAGCCGCCGGCAAGAAGAAGACGCCGACAAAGCCGAGCAGGAGCACCGGCACCAAGCCCGCCACCCGGGCCAAAGGGTCCGCCCCGGCCGGCCACGCCGCCAAGCCCGCCCACGACCGTTCACCGAGCGGCCTTCTGGCGCAGGCAGAGGCCGACCTGACCGCTCTGCTGGACTCGCTGAACAGCCACATGGCCACCGCGGTGAACGCCATTACTGAGCTGGCCGTCGCTCAGCAGGGCCAGCATCAACCGATCATCCGCAGCAGGCCGATCGACCGGGCCACGGCCATGTTTCAGCGCCTCGTCGCCGAAGTGCTTGATGACAAGCTCGGCGAGGTTCTGCCCATGCTCGTGGCCTTGCGCAGCGAGATGAACCAACGCGCCCAGCGCCCGGGCTCTTCGGCTACAAACGAATCAACCCTGCCGACAGACGGCGACTTCTTCGAGCGAGGCACCGCGATGCTCGATCAGGTATTGAACACGCTGGAGGTGCACAGCTTCGAGCCGCGCGTCGGCGATCCGTTCGACCCGCTGATTCACCTGGCGGTCGGACAGACCGGCCGCGATGACCTCGGTGACGGCGTGCTGGCCGAGGTCCTCCAGCCCGGCTTCCGTACCGCCCGGGGCAAGGTCATCGTGCCCGCCCGAGTCAAGGTCAACAGGAGGTGAGCGGATGGCCCGGCTTGGCATCGACTTTGGTACCACAAACACTGTAGCCGTGATCCACGATCGCGGTGTGTTTTCCGTCGTGCTCCATCGGGCGGACACCGGTGCAGGCACCGTCGTGCAGGATGTTTTTCCGTCCGCGATTCTGATCGACAGGCTCTCCGGCGAGCAGTGGTTCGGGCTGGAGGCTGATCGGCTTTTCGGCCAACGCGGGCCGGGACCTCATCATGTGTTCCTTCCCTCGCTGAAAAGGCACCTGTGGGGCTACGCGGAAGGCCATTCGATCGCCTCGGGTCATGAGACCCGCGCCAGGGGCTGCGAGGCAGCCGCGGCGCTGGAGCAGTTTGACATCGCCAAGCTGTTGACGGGCTTCCTGCAATCCCTGGCCGACTCGATCCGCGCATCCGGCATGATCGACCCGGCCGAGCCGCTGGAGACGGTCATCACCTGGCCGGCCAACGCCAACGGCGCCCAGCGCTACATCACCCGCAAGTGCTTCCGCGAGGCCGGCTTCGACGTACGCTCAACCTTGAACGAGCCGACGGCCTCGGCCATCGAACTGGCCGACTGCATCACCGCCGGTCGTGGCGTCAGAAAGGACGATCGCGAACCCTCAGCCGTGGCCGTCTTTGACCTCGGCGGCGGCACATTCGACGCATCCGTGGTCTGGATCGAGGGCGACGAGTTCGAGGTGCTGGCCTCCGGCGGCATCGAGGACCTCGGCGGCGACGATTTTGACCGCACCCTGCTGGACATGTTCCTGGAGCGATTCAAGCTGAGCGACGAGGCCCTCAGTCCGCTGACCCGGCATGCCCTGCTGCGGCAGGCCCGCTCGCAGAAGGAGACCATCGCCGGCGGCGTGGTTCGCAGCCTGTTCCTCAACCCGCTGGATTTCGGCCTGGATTGCGCTCCAGTCTCGATTCCGGTGGACGCCTATTTCGAGCGCATCATACCGATGCTCAAGCCGGCCATCGCCACGCTCAGGAAGGTGATCCTCTCCGCCGCCGCCAGAGAGCCCCGCGTCCGCACCGGCCCGGAACTGACCGTTTACTTAGTCGGCGGCTCCGCCAAGCTGCCGCTGGTGGCCCGCATGGTCTCGGACGCCTTCCCCGATTGCCGCGTCATCCTCACGGACAAACCTTTCACCTCGGTCGCCATGGGGGCGGCCATCTGTGCCACCGACCGGGTGACCTATCGCGACGTCTTTGCCCGGCACTTCGGCCTGTTGCGGCTGAAGGACAATGGCCAGTCCGAGGTCTTCGACATCATCTTCCCGGCCGGCACGCCCATCCCTCGCAGAGGCGAGAGCCCGCTCGAACGTTGTGCCTGGTACCATCCCCGCCACAACATCGGCCACCTGCGCTACTTGGAATGCACCTCGGTGGGCGTGAACGGCCTGCCCGACGGCAACGTCCGTCACTGGTCGGACGTGTTCTTCCCCTATGACCCCGTCCTGCCGATTGATCACCGTGCCTCTGCCGAGGACGTCGTCCCTACCGATCGGTTCGCCGATATGCCCGCCTGCGAGGTCTATCGCTGCGACAGTGACGGAGTCATCACCGTCGAACTGCGTCGCCCGACGCGAAACGACTCCCGCGTCCACGAGATTTATCGGGATTGATCTCGGCATCCGAACGGCGGTGGCGACGGCGGAAGCCCCCTTGACTCTCTGACGGACCTCCGTCTCCGAGGGCGTATGGATTCCTCGAATCGCAGCTCCTTTGCCCCCGCCTTGGAGGGTCAAGCTTCTTCTCATCACCTGCCGATACCGATAACAATGCACTCTTACCTTTTGTCATGGCGTTTGTTGGGCGCATCGGGGCTGGTTCTGGCCGTGGTTGCCGGCTGCGCCCCGAAGGACACCCCATTTGCGGCCATCCGGGCCGGTCTCCGTTGTGAGCGAGGCCAGAAAGCGCTGGAGCAGGAGAACCTTGATGCCGCCCTCAAGGAGTTCCAAAGGGCCGTTGAGCTGAACCCGAAGCTGGCGATGGCGCATTCCAACCTCGGCAAGGTCCAGAAGGCCAAGGGCAACCTCGGGGCGGCTGCCACAGCCTTTGCCAACGCGGTCAAGCTCAACCCCAAGAGCTTTGACGACGCCTTCTCGCTGGCAGACGTCTACCACAAGATGGCCAGGCTCGCGGCGGCGATCCAGGCCTATCTGCACGCCTGCGAGCTCCAGCCAAAGAACTTCCACGCGCGGCTGAACCTCGGCGTCTGCTATCACCAGGCAGCCGAACTCGACAGCGCCATCGACTGCTACACCAAGGCGATCGAACTCGACCCCACCCAGCCGGCTTCATACACCAACCTCGGGGCGGCTTACGACGCCCAGGGCAAGTACTACGAGGCCATCCACGCTTACAACAAGTCACTGGAGCGTGATGGCGAACAACCCATGGTGCTGGTGAATCTGGCCGGCACGATGATCAAGCAGGAGCGATTCGCCGCCGCTCAGCGGGCCCTCGAACGGGCCATCGAACTGGACCCCGAACTGGCCATGGCCTACGAACGGCTGGGCTACTGCCTGTTCCGGATGAAGCAATATGAGGAGGCCCTCACTCGCTACGAATGGGCCGAGACCCTGGACCCCAACCGCGCCGAGACGCACGCCGGCCTGGGCGTCGTGCGGATGGCGATGTACCTTCAGGATGGCTCCAAACCTGAGTTCCGCCAGGCGGCCATCGAGCATTGGCACCGCTCCCTGGAAATTCAGCCCGATCAGCCTAAAATACGCAACCTGATCGCCAAGTACCGGGTGCCCGCCGACCAGGCGTCGGCTGTCCTCATGGAATCGCCGCGAAAATGAGAAACAAGCACAGTTCAACCATCGTTCAGTGCGTATTGCCATGCGCGCTGATGGCCTTGACCGTCGGGTGCGGTCCAAACAAGCCCGCCGTTCACCGTTCGTGGGCCGAGCGTTCTCAAACCGTCATCCGGCAGAGACTGGCACCAACTCCCATCGCTTCGGCCATGACCGGATCGCCGGCTCATTCGGTGAAAGCGACCAGCACGGCCGGCGCCGAATCGACGATCTGGCCCGAGGAGTTGGCCACCTTCCAGTTGTCCGCGGACGCGACGGTACAGGCCGACACGCCGCAGAGCCAACCGCCGGAGGAGCAGGTCTCCCAAGGCGAAGTCGAATACGAGGGCAAATGGCGAAAGCCGCTGCCGGGCTTCGGCGAGACGCTCAAACGCGATCTGTTGGAACTGCCGGCCACCTTATGGGATGACACCAAGCGCGTGTACACCAACCCGTGGAACCTGGTGTTCCTGATCGGCGCGGGCGGGGCTTCAGTGGCCCTGCGTCCTGAAGTCGATGACGATATCGAGGACTACTACGATAGGCACCACAGCTTCAAGGAAGACTGGCGCGACGCGTTCGGGGCGGCCGGCAACCCGATCGTTCATTTTGGAATGGCCGGTGTCTGGTATCTGACCGGCCAGCTTGCGCAGGATGCCAAAACCTATGACGTGGGAGGGCGCTTGTTCCGAGCCTTGACCATCAATGGCATCAGCACCGTGCTGCTCAAGACCGCCGCCTGTACGGAGTCGCCCAACGGCGAAGACTGGGCCTGGCCGTCGGGCCACGTATCGAGCTCGATGGTCGTGGCGACGGTGATGAACGATGCGTACGGGCCGTTCGTGGGTATTCCGCTGTTCGGCCTGACCGGGCTGGTCGCCGTCGAGCGCTTGGATTCCGGAGAGCATCATTTCTCAGACGTGATTTTCGGTGCCGCTCTCGGCTGGGTGGTCGCCGAGACGGTCATGAAAGATGGGCCGCCCGAGATCGCGGGCGGCCATATTGTCCCCTACGCCGATCCGGCCGGCCGCAATGCCGGCGTCGCCTGGGTGAAGACGCTCGGCGAGTAGCCTGCGGCGGCCCATGGCACTCCAGAAATGACTTGGCCAGGGTCGGTCCTCGTCCGTCGGCGGCCGGCCACCGTATCCGGATGACCGCGTGAGCGCCGGCAGAAACCGGTCCGACACCGGCGGGGCCGTNNACCCAGGCTGTCCCGGATTGGCCGTCTATGCTTCGGGCTGTGCGGCAGGACTCCCGCCGGAAGGCGCCCCGGCCTCCAGGAGATCATCACAGGCCGTCGTGGCCTGATCGGCCTCATCCTGGTAGCTCTCGGCGATGTGCCGGGTGATCACGTCTGGAGGCTTATAGAGGTACTTGTCTACCGGCCGGCGGTTCTCGTGTGTGATGCTGGGTGCCTCCGGCTCGGCAAGGTTGATCTCCTCACCCGATGGATCCTGGACCTGGGCCCCTGGTTTGAGGATCTGGACGACCGGCTGGCAGGGCCGCTTGGCGTTCAGATCGATGACGACCGCCTCGCGACCGTCCGAGAGCGTCACGCAGGTGCCGACCGGGAACAGCGGAATGCTCCGCACGGCCGCCGCGAAGACGACCGGATCGAACATCCCGCGGAGCTCGGCCGATTGAAGGGCGGCCAGGGCGGCAACCTTCGGAAGCCCCTTGCGGTCGCAAATGGCCATCATGCCGTCCAGAACGTTGGCCACCGCCACGATCCGGGCGAAAACGTGAATGCGGTCGCCGCGGAGAGGCTCCGGATGGCGCCCCGCATGGGGCCGAGTCGGCTCCGGAAACCCGTTGCCGTCGTATCGCTGGTGATGATGCAGAATGATGCCGGAAGCCGTCGCTTCGAGCCGGCCGCGGAGCAGTTGATAACCTTGAGCCGCGTGGGACCGGTAGGCCTCCTCGTCCTCGTGGTGATCCAGCACATGAGACCGGCGCAGCTCCGCAGGCAGCTTGATCTTGCCAATATCGTGCAGCATCGCCCCGATGCCCAGGTTGGTCAGATCCTGGGCCAGACGCCGGTCGACGTACTTTCGCTCGTGGCTGATGTAGTTCCGCAGGCTCATGCCCAGAATCATGACCAGGTACGCCACGTTGGCGCTGTGGCTGAACAACTCCTCGGGCTCTTCGAGGATGCGCTCCGCCCAGACGGCGTGGTCCTTGTTCTTGACCAGCTCCTCGATCAGTCGCGATATTAGTTCTTTATAGAACTGAAGATCGAACGCCCCGGCGGTCTTGTTCGCCAGGGCCGTGAAGTTTCTCTTGATGTCATGGTAAAGTCGGGTCCGCGATTCCGGAACGCCCGAGGCGACCTGCGCGTCGAGGAAGTCGAAACCCGGGTGGTTGATCCACACCCCCTTGACGCCGTACTCCGGCAGCTTCGCGATGGTCTTGGGGTCCAGGACGTAGCCGGCGGCCAGCAGGGCACGCCCCGGGTGCTTGGTGTGTGGGATCGATGCTGCCAGCACCATCCCAGGTTCGAGGTTCTCGACCGCGATCCGGATCATTTATCGGACTGCCCTTACCGGCGTGAACACACCTCTCGGTGCCTCACGCGTACTCCTTGGTTTTATCGGTTGATATCGGGGGCTTCGCCAGCAAGTTGCCGCTTGGTCGGCCAGTGCTCCGGGAACAGCCGGTTTTAGGACCGTGCCAGATTGCCCGGAAGGGAGTTCGGCACCCGCTGGCGAATGGGCTGTACGGAACGCCGGCCGCCGGCCAGCTCGCGATGGACGGTCTCAGCGATGCCGGCGGCGTCTATGCCGCACTCGGCCAATTGGCTCTGGCGCGGTCCCTGGCTGATGAAGCGGTCGCCCGGGATGCACAGGCGAACAAGGTGATCGATCGGCAGCCGAAGATCCTGCGCCGTCTCGAGCACCGCCGCGCCGAAGCCGCCGATCACCGAGTGGTCTTCGATGGTGATGACCGGGTGGTCGGCCAGCAGTGCTGCGGTGACCATTTCGCGGTCGATCGGCTTGGCGAACCGGGCGTTGAACACCCGCACCTGGATACCTTCGGCCGCCAGCAGTTCGGCAGCGTCCAGAGCATGGCTGACCGCGGCGCCGTAGGCCAGAATGGTCGCATCGTTCCCTTTGCGCATCAGCCGGGATCGACCAACGGTAAACGGAGCGGCCTCGCCCATGGGCGGGGGAACATCCGCTCGCGGGTAACGGATGGCACAGGCCTGCGGACAGTCGACGGCGAAACGCAAAGCAGCCTTCAGTTCGTTCTCATCGGCTGGAGCCAGCAGGACCAGGTCTGGCAAAGGTCGCAGGTAGGCGATATCGAGGAAGCCGTGGTGGACCGCTCCGTCGCCGCCGACCAGCCCGGCCCGATCCAGGCACAGGATCACCGACAGATGTTGCAGCGAGATCTCCTGGAACACCTGGTCGAACGACCGCTGGAGAAACGTCGAGTAAATCGCCACCAGCGGCTTGAGCCCTGCCTTGGCCATGCCGGCGGCAACATCCACCGTGCAGCTCTCGGCGATACCCACGTCAAGGAAGCGTTCGGGGTACTTCTCGGAGAACTTGTCCAGGCCGGTGCCGGCGGGCATCGCCGCCGTCAGGGCGCAGAGCTTGGGCTCTTCGCCGCCGATCTCCAAAACAGCTTCCGAGAAAGCCTCGGTCCAGCTCCTGCCCGAGCCGTTGGTGACCGTCACCGTCTCACCGTCGAAGATGAACGGCGTCGAGGCGTGGAATCTCGAGGGTTCGGCACGAGCAAACTCGGCCCCCTGGCCTTTGTTGGTGTGAATGTGCAGAAGCACCGGATGATCGATGTCCTTGAGCATCTGCAACAGGTCGATCAGGTGGGCGACGTCATGGCCCATCACCGGCCCGACGTACATGAAGCCGAGCTGCTCGAAAATCGAATGCGGCGAGACCGTGGCTTTCAGACCCTGCTTCAGGTGCCCGAGAGCCTCGAACATGGACTGGCCGACCAGCGGCAGTCTCGGCAGCAGTTGCTTGGCCCGCTGCTTGACCTCCTCGTAAATCGAACTGGCACGGAAACGGGCCAGGTAATGAGCCAGGCCCCCCTGCGTCGGGGCGATGCCGTAGTTGTTGTCATTCAAGATAACCAGGAATTGCCGATTCAGCGTGCCCGCCTGGTTGAGCCCTTCAAAAGCCAGGCCGTTGACGATGCTCGCGTCGCCCACCAGCGCGACGACCCGGTTGCTGCGGCCGAGGAGCTGATCGGCGCGAGCCAGACCCAGAGCCGTCGGGATGGCCGTGCCCGCGTGCCCGACATTGAACAGGTCGAAAGGGCTCTCGTCGACGCTCGGAAAACCGCTGATGCCGCCCGATTGCCGCAGGGTGTCGAATCTCGCATTACGGCCGGTGAGCAGCTTGTGCGGATAACACTGGTGCCCGACGTCCCACAACAGCCGGTCCTTCTCGAAGTCAAAGCAGTAGTGCAGGGCGATCGTGATCTCGGCGACGCCCAGGTTGCTGGCCAGGTGCCCGCCGTTCTTGCCGACCACTTCCAGGATTCGCTCGCGGATCTCTCCGGCCAGCTCGCTGAGTTGGGTGATCGAGAGTTTCTTGACGTCTGACGGATGTTCTATCGAAGCCAGTAATCCCATCTTGTTTCTCTTGGCCCCTCGCGGTCGTATCTCAAGCTCAAGGTAGTACGTCGCGTCGCGGAGGTTGTTTGTCCCGATTCAGTCGGTCTTGTGGTTCAGTGGCGCCGCTCGACGATGTAATTCGCCAGTTGTCTCAAATCCTCGGCGGCAGGTCCGAAAATCTCCAGCGCCTGGATCGCCTTTCGAACCTCGTCCCGCGCGGCGGCCCGACTGGCCTCGATGCCGACAGCACTTGGGTAGGTTTGCTTGCCGGCCTCGGCATCCTTGGCCACCGCCTTACCCATCTGCTCGGCCGATCCCGTCACGTCCAGCAGGTCGTCGGCAATCTGTAACGCCAGCCCCAGGTGCTGCCCGTAGGCGCTTGCTGCAGCCAGTTGGGCCTCTTCTGCACGGGCACAGTAGGCGCCCAGCCTGCCGGCCGTCACGAAAAGCCTCGCTGTTTTGTATCGGTGGATTCGCTGGACCAGGCCCAGTTCGGGGGGTTGGGCCTCACTCTGAATGTCCGTCGTCTGGCCGCCGATCATCCCCGCCCAGCCGGTGCCCTTGGCCAGCTCGGCGACCACCGCCTTCACCACCGCCGGTTCCGCGATCCGCGTCGCGGGGATCTCAAAGGCCAATGCCAGCAGGGCATCACCTGCCAGAATCGCCTCCGCTTCCCCAAATGCCTTGTGGCACGTCGGACGGCCTCGCCGCAGGTCGTCGTCGTCCATGGCCGGCAGATCGTCGTGCACCAGCGAGAAGGCGTGCACACATTCCAGCGCTACCGCCGCCGGGGCAGCCATCTCGGCCGTCCCTCCGCAAAGCTCGCAGATCCGGGTCACAATGAAGGCCCGTACCCGCTTGCCTCCCTGGACAGAGTAGCGGACCGCCTCCGACAAAACAGGCGGCACGGCCGGATCTGGAACCAGCATGCTGTCGATGACAGACTCGAAATCCCGGGCCCATGACGCCAAAACGTCCATGATCCCGATCCCGTTCGCTGTCGCTGATCGCCGCATAGCCGCCTCACCTGCCCCGCAAAGCCCAAGGGGCAGATTATACCAGCCCGCTGCCCATAACCACACCCCTGAAAGGCCACCATCGGTGGTTGAGGGCCCTATCCCCCAACCAGTGGCGACCGGCAGAAGGGCAGCCGCTGTCGTGTGCCACTGCTCTGTGCTCGACTTTTGCCATTGTAGCGGATCAGGCTGCCATGGATAGA
>MTKZ01013827.1_pt1 | contig 15112 bp, 19 predicted proteins | sample 1042781 | NCBI WGS metagenome assembly MTKZ01 (sample SAMN06212207, study PRJNA360539) | anaerobic digester metagenome | biome: Wastewater treatment plant; material: sludge; isolation source: anaerobic digester fed with sludge from wastewater treatment plant | place: Denmark: WWTP Viborg ...
ATTCAGATCAGTGATGACCCCTCTTCAGTGTATAATACTCCTACAGCAGAAAATTGTGGAACTTTGGGAAGCAGCTGTATGCGTCCTGAAAGTGGTCACAGGTGTAGTGAAGGATATGAGTGGTACTCCATGATAGGTACAAAAATAGCATACATAAAGAATCCCCGCAATGGGAATCTTCATGCCAGAGCTTTGCTTTGGGAAAATTGCTATTTTATCAAAAGAGTGGACGACAGGAGAATCATGAAAATTGGTACACCGTTCACCCTTTTGGATCGTATCTATGGAGATGAAGCTTCAATAGCTCTAATGAAAGAATGGGCAAGAGAACAAGGTTACTTCTACAAATCAGAGCAGAGCAGTCGTAGCAATACACTGATTTCTCCGATGGGAGAGGTAGTTTCAAAGCATTTTGTATGGGACAAAGAGATAGAATGTCTCAATGAGTATTCACCTTATATGGATACATTCACATATCTGTTTTGTGAAATACGTCGGCTTGGGAGTTCAGGAGTCAGTGAATCATACTCTATTGATTTAACTGATTCTGGAGGTCATGCTTTTGAAGATTTTGAAACCTGCCCTCACTGTGGATCTTTTGTGAGAAGCACCTTTACTGTTGACACTGAAAACGGCGATAATTGGGGATGTGCTGTTTGTGCTATTGAAATACCAGATGAAGAAACAGGAAATTCAACCTGGGTTTACAGGGATGGAGTAGTGGAATACTATGATATCAATGGAACCCGTCGGGTTAAAAGAGCAGAAGCAGTAGCTCATCTCAATATTGTTACCGCTTACATCCGTGGTAAAGGAAAGGTCAACGTGGAAGTGATTCTACTCAAACCTTCCTTTGATTCTATCGAAACTTTGGTTAGTGAATTAGTTATGGAGGAGGTTTAACAATGGAAACAACATTATTAAAGCAACTATACAAGATTAATTCAAAATCTTGTTTCGAAGATGATATGCAAGAGTTCATAATGTCTTACATCGAACAAAGGGAAGGTTTGCCGAACGTTCCAAAATGTACTATGGATATGGATAAGAGAGGTAACATCCTTGTTACTTCTGGTGAGGCGGATACATATCCTTGTATATGTGCTCATATGGATGAGGTACACCCTGCTATTTTAGACAAGGAAGTGATAGAATATAAAGATTTCATGTTCTGTTTCTCTCCGTCAAGAATGGGAGTTGTAGGAAGTGGAGCTGATGACAAAAACGGCATTTTCATAGCTTTGAAAGCGTTGGATGTACTTCCAGCTGTAAAACTACTCTTCACTGTAGAAGAGGAAATTGGAGCAGTAGGAGCTTACAACGTGAATACAAAGAAATGGTTGAAGAATGTACGATATGTCATCCAATGTGATCGTCGTGGAAGCGATGATTTCGTAACTTCCATTTCAGGAATAAAACTAGCAAGTAAAGAATTCAAGAAGGACGCTGGAACCATTCTCAAAGGGTATGGATTCAACGAAACTACTGGGATGCTTACAGATGTGATGGCGTTGAAGGAGGAAGGATTAAGAGTTTCATGTTGTAATCTTTCCTGTGGATATTATACCCCTCATTCAGACCGTGAAGTCACTTACTTACCTCACTTGGAAAAAACCTTTAATGCCGTAATGGAAATATGTCTTACCCTTACAAAGACATATCAACATAACTATGAAAAACCGGTGTATAAAAAGTATTCAGGTGCGGCGATCACCTCAGCGAGTGCGTATGGTAATAGAAAATACCTTAATATCGCACGTTCTGAAGGTGGTAATGTTCCTCTCAATTCGGAATCATATGTTTGTCAGGATTGTTTAAAACTGAATTGTGATTATTGTGCATATTCAGTCCCCTCTCATACCAATTACTCAAAAGATTGGGATAATAGGTATTATTGATTAGATAAAAATCTACATTGAGTTTGCCGAATGGAAAGATTTCACTCTCCATTCCAATAGGCAAACTATACATTGATTTAACACGGTAGCAAGTCCCTTCTGTGAAGGGGTTTGCTATTGCCTTTTTTACACATTGAAGTTGAATCTCAATAATTCAACCGGGAGCTTACTATATCCTCACTTTAATATTCAACACTACATAGTAAAAAGAGAAACGAGGTACTATCATCTGTATAAATTGCATTATATAATTTTCGGGTGAAAATTTCGTTGAAATAAAAAGCCTTCTAAAAACTTGACAATGACTTAATTATAAATATATTTTTATTTATAAAATATTTTATCTATCTTTAAAAACCTTATAAAATGCCGTGAACGTGAAAACAGCGACACTCGTAACAGACAAGAAGGGAAATGATCTGATTAAGATACTCTTCACTTTCGAAATTCCTACATTGGAGAAAGTGAGAACCATATCTGGTCGGAAATATTTCCCTGACGGAAAGTACTGGACCGCTCCACTTCATGTAGGTACGTTGCAAAACCTAAAAGATTGGGAGTTTGAATTAGATGAAGCTCTTTTGAAAATACTTCATCAGGTTCAGGAAAAACAAATCCAATTAGAGGTAAAGAATGTAAAGATTCCGGGACTAAAACGTGAATTGTTTCCCTTTCAAAAGAAAGGGGTATCCTTCATNNATAAGCGTCCGGTAATCATTACAGTTCCTGCTTCTATCAAGCTTAAATGGAAACAGGAAGTACTAAACTGGTTACCAAATCCAAAGGTGGAGGTACTATCAGGTACTCATCCTTATAGGATCAAAGGAAATATCGTAATAATCAACTACGATATTGTATTTTATTGGTTGGAACAATTAAAACTATTAAATCCACAGGTCTTAATTACTGATGAATGTCATTATTACAAGAGTAATAAGGCTAAAAGAACAAAGGCAATTAAGATGTTAAGTAAAGGAATCCCGCATGTGATAGCATTGAGTGGGACTCCTATCGTAAACCGGCCTATTGAGGCGTATAATGCTATCAAAATTATTTCTCCCTTATTGTTTCCAGATGCCTGGAAGTTTGCACAGCGTTACTGCGGAGCCTATTATGATGGATTTGGATGGAACTTCACCGGAGCGACTCATACAAAGGAGTTACACGAGAGATTGACATCTACCATAATGATAAGAAGGTTGAAATCGGAAGTTCTTACTGAACTACCTCCGAAGATGTATTCATATGTTCCTTTAACGTTGGATAATGAAGCTGAATACAGATTCGCTAAAAACCACTTTATTCAATTCATTTCATCCACTCGTGGTCAATCCGCAGCCCATCGTGCCCGCAACGCTGAAATAATTACTCGAATAGCGACACTGAGACAGGTTGCTGTTAAGGGAAAGTTAGCCCAGGTAATAGGATGGATCGAAGATTATTTTGAAAACAACGAAAAGTTAGTCTTATTTGCTATTCATAAGTTCGCCATAGATGCTATCATGGAAGCTTTCAAAAATGTAGCTGTTAAGATAGATGGTTCAGTTCCAATGGAAAAGCGACATGATGCTGTTCAGAAGTTTCAAACAGATCCAAAGGTCCGATTATTTGTAGGAAACATTCAGGCTGCTGGCGTTGGATTGGATCTGACTGCGGCCTCAAACGTATGCTTCCTTGAATTACCCTGGACTCCAGGTGAATTAGCTCAGGCCGAAGACCGATGTCATCGTATCGGACAGAAAGATAATGTAACTGTGCATTATCTTCTAGCCACGGATACGATTGAATATGAAATGGCGGAATTACTAGATGCGAAAAAGAAAGTACTCAACGCCGTTCTAGATGGACGGGATACCCCTCAAGAATCTTTATTAACCGAATTAATAAACAAATATTATGACGACAGAACAGATTAACATCAGAAGAGAAGCCGAAGGCAATGTGCGTGGATACCATACCGGAATCCCGTGCGACAGAACTATGCTTAAGAGTGAGATTACTCCCACTCAATTGAGATTGGATTGGATCCAAGCAATACGGAACATGGATAATGTTATCCTGTTACGGTACGTACATCCTGAAGATCGGGCAAGTATAGCTACTAAAATGATGAAAGCTGATATGATAACCCGGTTTCAAGCGAAGGAATTTGTCAGATTTGCTAATTAGAAAAAAGTTATGGACTACACAAAATTACTTTGTTTCGACAAGCTAGACCTGATTAAAGGAATGATAGAGCATAATCTTCTTAATCAGGAGGAAATAAATTACATATGGCATGAATTAAATGACGTGTCACATGTAATAGATGAGTATATTGACCGACGTCAGATAAGAGACAGGCGTAATACTCAAAAGAAAGATGGAACATATTAATCTCATTCGGAAGATCGCTTGGTCTTTTCATAACTCTACTGGGATTGACTGGGACGATCTTTTTCAAGAAGCTGCGTATCATTACTTACGAGCCTTGAAATCTTATGACCCATCTAAAAAAGTTTCCCTTTCAACGTATGTATGGAACTTCGTAAAAAACGAATTGATACTGTACATCCGGAAAGAGAAAAAGAATTCAGAACCTTTAGAATCCATCGACTCCATAAAAAGTTGGAGTCAAACGGGTTCTCCCTATTGGGAAGGTCTATCATCTACGGCTCAAAAGGCCGCTGAAGAAGTATTAAAACACCCTGAAGAGTTTTCATGTTTGGATCCTCTCAACGCCCGTTTACTGTTACGGTACAGGCTTTTAAAGAGTGATTGGACATTGAAAGACGTTAGAGTTGCAATGCGTAATTTAAAAAATGCATACTCGAAATAATTTTTATTTGTATAATAACTAAAAACTATTAAAAATGTCAAACTTACCAATTGATTTCAATTTTGATTATGAAAAACCTACTGCTTCACGCAGAGGAGAAATGAGAACTCCTGCTTCCATTTACATTTCAAATAAGGATACGGCATCAGGTGGAATTTTGTTCATAAGCCAGAAATGGTTGGACAAAATGGAACTTAACGGAACAGAGATAGCTATGCAGGTGAAAGATAATCAAAGTACTTTCATCCTGTTTAACCCTCCTAAAAACGCTCCACGCTTCAAGAAGAGGGACAAATCCCCCCGTAAAAATTCAGTAGCTTATTCATGTACCGAAACCGTTCGCAAGATGTTCGAGATATTCGGATATGAAGACTCTTCAAAAACTACAATCGAATTGTGGTTGGAGCCTGTAGGAACGTTTGGTACGGCTTCCGTATGTCGCTTGAGAAACCTTCAGCAATCAGATTCTCTGTATAGGTTTTAATGGATATCGAGCGACTGTATAGGGACTTTGGCGTTGATTACGCTTCAGAAGGGCATCGCCATGCTCGTCCGGGGTGGATCAACGCCTCTTGTCCTTTTTGTACGGGGAATCCCGGTTATCATCTAGGATTTGACCTGGACGGAAATTACTATTACTGTTGGCGATGTGGATGGCATCCGATAATTCAGACTATCTCCAAGCTAACAAATATTTCTGAACCGGAAGTCCGCAAGTTTATAAAGCAGTATGGCCTTACAGTCCCCAAGTCCCGACCATCCTCTGAAGCGACGGTTAGGATAAAGGCACATCGTATGCCTTCTTATACAGAACCAATGGGATCAAACCATAGACAATATCTTATCAGAAGAGGATTTGACCCGGATGAATTAGGCAAGCTTTGGAACCTTGTTGGAACAGGTCCTATCAGTAAACTAGATGGATTAGATTTTAAACATCGTATCATTATTCCAATCGTATGGGATCAAAAAGAAGTATCCTTTACATCAAGAGATATTACTAATAAACATCCATTACGTTATATTACCTGTCCCAAAGACAGAGAACTGATACATCATAAGGAAATAATTTATGGTAGGCAAGAGTACTGGAAAGATATTGGAATATGTGTAGAAGGACCGACTGACGTATGGAGATTAGGAGTAAATAGCTTTGCAACATTTGGAATAAAATACATTCCTCAACAAGTCAGAATTATTGCAAAAACCTTTAAGAGAGTAGCAGTAGTGTATGATGATGATCCTCAAGCCGTCGTTCAGGCGAAGAAATTAGTGGCCGATCTTCGATTCAGAGGTGTAGATGCTTTCTACATTCCTATTGTTGGGGACCCTGGTTCTATGAAACAAGAAGATGCAAACTACTTTGTAAAACAAATAATATGAAGACATACAAACTATTTGATAAAAGATATGAAACATATCTGTTAGAAGAAACCGGGGACGAGTTTGTTACCCCTGATCTGGACGATGCGGAGGACCAAAGATGGTACTATTTACGCAGAAGTCAATGTCCAGAGTTTGCTATAACCATACACGAATTTTCTAACGGTGTTTTATCCGGGGAAATTCAAAGTATCATTCTTAACTGATTGACTATAAGTCAAGTATAAATAAATTTTTATTTTCGAAAAATAGTATTTAACTTAGCGGAGGAATTTAAAGTGACGGCCCACAATGATATACCGGGAACTCGTTTGAAACTCATCTTGTCAAAGAACATACCCGGCATTTTTTTAAGGTTTTTAGTTGGAGAGCTTGAAGAGAGTAGGTGGGCCGTCGCCGAAATCTTCAAGTTCTTTTTTAATCCATGCATAAGATTATGAAAAGACTATCCACAAAACCAGACCTTCCAGATGCAATTAATTGTAGTGAAAATCAACATTACACTCAAATTCCAAATGAGCTCTTAAGAAATCCTGAAATTTCTGCAAAAGCCAAAGTAATTATTTCAATACTTTTGTCCAACAGAATCGGATGGAAATCACATGTAGAATTTCTTGCAAAAATGATGAAAGAAGGAAAAGACTCCATAAGAACAGGATTAATCGAATTGGAGAGATTTCAATATTTAAAAAGAGTTCGATATCAACATAAAGTTTCACGAAAATATGCAGGAGTGTTTTGGGCATATACGGATGTACCTGGAAGTTTTAACATACATGAACATATTCATATGTTGGAAAGTATGGGACTCTCACCAGAATTGGAAAAACCAGCTCTGGCAAATCCAATTTTGGAATATAAAAAAACTAGAATACTTCTTAACGCGGGCGTACCCGCCCGCGAGAGAGATCAAAAAAATATTATCCCTCCAAAACTGGAATGGATAGAAAAATATTGTTCCCAAAGAAGGAATAATATTGATGCAAAAAGTTTTTTTGATTTTTATGCATCAAAGGGATGGAAAGTAGGAAATACTCATATGGTAGATTGGCATGCTGCCATTCGAACATGGGAACGAAATAATAAAAAAGATGATAAATCTAAACCCTTCACAAAGTTTATGAAACCATTCATCATTGATGACGGTATTCAGTATGATTTAGGTCCAGATGGTAAATATCATCATTGTGTAACAGGTGAAATTTATATTCCATGATAGAACGAAAGATTTTAATTGGGCTCATAACTTCCACCGAATACTGTCAAAAGATTCGGGCCATTTGGAATATAGATTTGATGGAATCGGATATGGCAAAACGCCTGTCCACATGGATTTGGGAATATTTTGATAAGTATAACAAGGCTCCAGGTCCAGATATGGAGATTCTTTACTTCTCCAAGTTGAAAGAATCCAGGCTCCCCAAATCAGTAGCAGAAGAAATAGAACAGGACATCCTTCCAGGCCTGTCTTCTCAATATTCTCAGGAAGGGGTAGATATCAAGCCTCTGATAGATGAAACGGAAAGATATTTCAACGAGAGGCATTACTCCCTGCTATCTGAAAACATTCAGGACCTGATATCAGCCGGGAAAATAGAGGAAGCCTCCCGGATGGTTCAGGATTTTCGTCCGTTGATATCGGACGATCAGCGACTGGATAACTATATTCTGACAGTTAGAGGCATGCGAAATAAAAAGCGGAAGCCTCCCAAGCCTCTTATAGCTCCGTGGCTTAGAGAGGGTGAAATGACAGTAATTTATGGAAATTTTGGGACGGGTAAATCCCTGCTAACAATCTCCGCAGCATATATTTTGGGAATGGAGGATTATACCAGTGAGGAAGCAGAGATCGGAGAGTGGCAGGTAAAAAATCCTACAGGGTGCCTTTACATAGANNCGTGTACTCTCTATCCCCGAATACCAATTGGAAACAAGAGACACCATGATTTTGTCGGAAAGAAAAAATCAGTTAAAAATAGTTAATTGGCTTAAGAGACATCCGCAGTATAGGCTTGTTGTCTTGGACAGTGCAAGTACTCTATTTGGCTTGGAAGATGAAAACAATAACAGCGAATGGAATAATAAAATTAATCCATTTCTCAGGGACCTGCGTGGGATGGGAGTTGCCTGTTTACTTTTACACCACGCTGGAAAGGATGGAAATAAAGGATTCAGAGGAGCTTCTGCTATTGGAGCTATGGCAGAAAATATCTTCAGAATAACAAATCATAAAAAGAAAAATGTGGATGATGGAGAAGCCTGGTTTGTTATTTCAAAAGATAAATTGAGATCAGCAGGAAAGAGTTTTAAGAAGTTTGCGTTGAAATATACTCAAACCGAAGATTGTTCAGGAACACAGTGGGAGGAAACTCAAATAGAGTAAATAGCATATGCAAATTTTCGGGTGAAAAAATTTATTTGTATAATATCTTCATAAAAACGTTTTAATGTTAAACCAAAACTTTTAAAAATTATGATTAGCGAAAAAGCATTGAAAGCTGCAGCAGCTGAAGTAAATGAATTGGGAGTTGATCCTCCAATTGACCTGAAAGCAGGTGTAAAGAAAATTACCGCTGGCCTGAAGGAGGCGATTGCGGATGTACTCGAAAAGGATGATGAATTTTCGAAGGAAACCGAAAAAGTTCTGATTGAACTTGGTTGGAATAAAGAGGAAGAGGAAGAGGAAGAAGAGGAGCAGGAAGAGGTTGAAGAAACCGAAGAGGAAGAGGAAGAGGAAGAGGAGGAAGAGCAGGAAGAAGATGACGATGATGAAGAGGAAAAGGAAGAAAAGCAGAAAGTAGCAGAAAAGATTCATCAGAAGAATATTGCTAGCAAAGCTCCTATCATCAAAGAAGACAAGGGAGGAAAAGAAAAACCGGCAGCTCCGAAGGAAAAAAGGACTCCACCTCCCAGGAAGACCGGATCATACACTCGTATTGATGCTGTCTGTGATGCCCTGAAAACAAAGAAACCTAAGACTGTTAAGGACTGGGTAAAAGCAACCAACGAAGTCTACATTGAAAAGGGAGGTTCCGCCAACGACAGCGAAAGCTCGATGATGATCAAGTATGCTTCCAAGGTAATGACTCACTTTGATGTAAAATTCCCTACGGAATAATGTCGGAGGCGTTGTTAAAAAACAGTGTGACGATTCGAGGGGACAGCCTGTACTGTCCTCTCGCATTGTCCATTGATAGTTACGGGAACTGTCTTACAGACTGTTGGCACTGTTACTTACGCAGATTGAATCATACGTGGGGGCAGGATTTAAAACCAGCGGATGTTTCTCTACTGAAGAGAAAGCTAGTTTCTGGACTTTCTAACAAGCATCCAAAAACTCCTTTAGCATGGGCTTTATCTCAACGAAAAACCATTCGTTGGGGAAACAAGTCTGATCCGTTCCAAATGGCAGAGCTGGAACATCGGGTAGCTCGTCCGATATTTAACATTCTTACAGAATTAGAATGGTCATTCGTGATACAGACCCGGTTCACCTCTGTGCTTGAACAGTATGATCGGTATATATTGAGAGCTCATGGTAGAGGATTGATTACAATCATGCCTGTGATTTCTCCCGGATTGGAGAAGGATTGGGAACTATTGGAACGGGAAAGAACTACTCCTCCAGAAGACAGATTGAAATCAATTCATAGGTGGAAAAGTTTAGGAATCCCAGTGGGAGTGAATGGAGAACCCTTCATTCCAGGATTCCATACGGTGGAAGATTTTGAGAATGCTTTAAAACTTCTGAAGGCTTACGAGATAAACCGATACAACACCTATAATTTTCATTTCAACGCCTTTGTAGCCCGACGACTGAATGATATTGGAGTAGATATTGAAAAGATTTGGTACTATAATCAGGATGATAAATGGAAGAAAATTCTAGCCCGATTGTTAGAGTTGGCAAAGGAATACAACATTATACTTGGATGCCCGGACTTTGTTAATTCAGGATTATCATGGGTAGAAAAGGCGAACACGTGTTGTGGAGTGGATGTTCCTAATCCTTGTACTTTCAACACTCACCACTTTAAGAAATTGTACCAGAGTGGTAAATCTCCAGAAGAAATATTCAAACTCTCCTTTGATGGAACTGGAGATGAGAATATGGGGAAATCTATTATTGAAGGAAATACGAAAGATTTCTACACTCTAAAAGATATCAAATGACTCCTATTGAAGAACACTATAATGTCTTAGTAAAACGGGATGATTTATGTTTTCCTCCTCCTGCTCCTCCATTCTCCAAATGTAGAGGTATAATCGAACACCTACGCAGGTTGAAACGGGAAGGAATAGAATATGTAGGATATACTGAAACGTCCATTAGCATGGCTGGTTGGGGAGTAGCATGGGCCTGTAAGGAATTGGGACTAAAAGCTGTTCTGTTTGATCCTCAGTACAAGCAAACCCCTGAAGTTTTAAAATACCATCGCCAGCAATGGAAACAGTTTGATCCAATCATAGTTCCGATTCAGGCTGGAATGGCTTCTGTAAACGTGCATATTGCTGCTAACATCTTACGGAGGACCTACAAGAATTCTATTATGCTCCCTTTAGGTTTACCTTTTGAGGAAACGATGGAGGCCACTCGTGTAGAGACTATTGAAACTATGCAGGCTTTATCTTCTGAAAATATCAAATCAGTAGTAGTAAGCGTGGGCAGTGGTACAATATACGCTGGAATCTTCAGGGGATTACATGATTTAGGTGTCCCCGTAACTTTATATGGTATCTTAACTCGTAGTAGCAATCTGAAAAGAAAGCGAATGTCTATTCAAAACAAGGCTGGTATATTTGAATTCGGATTATCGGACAGCCCTGTAAAAATGAAACTGATAGACAAAGGTTGGGAGTACACTCAGCGGAGCTATCAGGAATGTCCTTTCCCATGTCATCCATACTACGATCTGAAGGCTTGGGAATGGTTAGTAAAAATACAGTATATTCCAGAGCGAATTTTGTTTTGGAATATAGGAAAATAATGTTTAAATTTATAGAAAATGTCAGGCACGGTTAAACACTTTACTTATGAAGAACTCATAAAGATTTGGAAGATAAATAATTATGAGGAGAACTACATTCTAAAACCAAATTTACCTTATAGCAAGGGGTGTATTATTCTAGACAGGAAAACCGGAAAAATAATTCGTGAATTTGATAAGAATTATGATCTTTTCAAAGCGTTAATGGAAGGGTACATTCCTGGACAACCTTGGAAGATTAAAGGTCTGTTTGGAGAGGAAACTACTCAATCTACTGGATTGAGAGCTGATATAGCAGTAGATATGTGCATAGACTATGTAAAAGCGTTATTGTTAATGTTACCTACTATGATTGGAGAAGAATTACCGAAAGACTGGGAGAGCAAATTATATGAAAAACGTAAGAAATTAAGAGGATGAACTATTGGGAATTGAGAAAAATCATAGCAAGAGCTGTGGGAGGAATGTCTCATCAGTTGAAGGCCACATTCCGTAAGGAGGATCAGGTTAGAGAGAAAGGACGAAAACGGAATTACAGCCAATTCAATTTAGTCCATAACGAATGGCGTAAACAGGAACGTTTGTTAAATACGGAGGAAATAAATTCATTTCTTGAAATCTCCGTTAGGGCATCTGCCTGTCCCATGCCTTTCAATATGGACATCTGGGATGGGTTAGTTTGTCCGTTTGCTTGTTCGTATTGTTACGCCAATGCCTTTAGGGCTTCATTATACACGGCCTTCTTTGATAACAGTAAAACGATGGGATTCCGCCATTGCAATCCTACGTATTACAAGGAAGAGATGGATAAAATGGCGAAGTATCGGGCTATGTCTTTTGATGAGAAGAGGAATTTAACAGGTATCAATAAAGCTTTTGCTTTAGAGATTCCAGTTCGTATGGGAATCCGCTTTGAAGATTTTCTCAAGAAGGAAGGACGGGAGCATATCAGTTTAGAGATGCTTCAATACCTAAAAGATATTTCATATCCGGTAATGATAAACAGTAAGGCGGCACTTCCGGCTGAAGATGAATACTTGAGAGCTTTAGCTGACAATAAGGCTGGGACGGCTATTCACATTACTCTTATATCTAGTAGTGATGAAGTGTTAAAGAAACTGGAACCAGGTGCTCCTACATATTCAGAAAGAATACAAGCTATGAGTGAATTATCTGCTGCAGGAGTTCGTGTAGTGGCTCGTATTGAACCTTATTTGTTCTTACTTACGGACGATCCTGATGAGGTTGAAAAGTACATGGAAGATGTATGGAACGCCGGAGTGCGACATATTACTTTTGATACCTACTCTTATACTGCCCAAAATCAAGGAATACGTCAAAGTTTTATAAATGTAGGATACGACTTTGACCGCATTTTCTTAGCAGGATGTGATAGTCAACCACTGGGTTCTCTACTACTAGGCAAGTTTATGGACTTATTCCGGGAAAGAGGATTCAGTTGTAGTACGTTCGATATGGGGAACGTTCCAACTAATGATCAGTCTGTTTGTTGTGAAGTCGGGGATTGGTTTAAGGGAGGCTTCAGTTACGGATGTACTGTAATGGCTGCTAGATTTGTAAAGGAGCGGATTGGATTGAAAACCAGTTGGAAGGATTATGTACAGTGGGTGGAGGAACATGGGGGATTCCTTACTGAAGACCTCAAGGAGGAAGTAAAAAGACTTTGGAATCTGGAAGGTAATGTTGCCTACAGTCATCGCTGGGCGGCAGGATTAACCGCAGTAGGACTGGATGAAGATGGAACTATTTGGACATACGTAAAAGGTGAAGATTATAGGGAGAAACTTTTAAATGAAATTATATGAACATAGCTAAAGAACCTAATGGAAAAGTGGTAGAGGAAATATTTGCTCTTGCCCAAATTATGGATCAGAATGGAGGTCTTCGAAATTCCGTATATGCGGATGGAAAGGAGATTTACATTCTCAATTACGACCATACCGTACTAGTACGGTTCAGATTAAAACCTAAAGAGCCAACATTTACTCAACCAATCTCCTTCAGAGCGAGTGACTATGAAGGCTCTGAATTTGAAGAAGTAGATGGTAAAATCATTTTTAAAACTAAAAAGGCCGGGCACGTACGGAACAAAAGTTGTGGAAGGGCGGAATACTCTCCTGAAGAGGTCCGTCAAATGTTCAATAATCTTGTTACTACCGCTCCTGAAATGGTAAAGGGGATAATGTTGAATCAAGCCATAATGAGCTTATTGGATGCAGATTTGAGTCATGTTGAGTTTTCGGGAGAAAAAGGAGGTTCTTACACCATCGTCCAACGCAATATCTATTCAGGAGGAGTTATAACAGTCACACAGGAATTGGAAAGATTTGGAACTTTGGAGTTGGAAGAAGGCTTCGGTCCAGTGGGAATAAAAACAAATGACTTGGCGAGTCTATTTCAATTTGAAGANNGCCCTAATAGCAGGGTGTTTATATGATGAAATAATTAAAATAAGGGAGGTACAAAACAATGGGAGGCAAGAGCAGAAAGTCAGGAGGCGTAAGCAGGCAGCTGATAGCTCACATTAAGAGCGGACGGCTACCTCAGAGTAAAAACAAGAAGAAAGAACAAGTTCCAGATGACAAAAACAAACGCAGAACTTTACTTGACGAGGGCGAGTGAGTTAAAAGTAGAACCAAACTTCTTTATGAGTCTTGCTTACATTCGATTGAGTAATTTAAGAGGGCGAGTTAAAGACGGGTGGGTATGGATACAGGATAAGAACTGGTGTGTATTTCCTCCTTTACCTTTAGGAGATTCAAACATAGATTATAGTGCGAGTCGTATCTGGGCTTTGTTTGGGGATTCCGGTTCAAGTATCAGTTCTGATTACAAGTTTTTGGATTGGCAGTATATTTTCTGTCCTCATAATTTCACTGCGATGACAGGAGGTTATTGGGAAACGTTTCGCAAGAACGTGCGTAAATGGCCTTCTCGAAATATCGGGTGGACTTATAGTGAAAAAAGTCCAACATTGAAAGAAGCAGGAGAGCTAATTGGAGAATGGTTAGAGATTCGTAAACAGTCGGTGGAGGATGCCGAGTTCCTAGCCAGATTTGCCATTTTTGCACAGTTCTCCGGTATAGAAAGGAAATTTTTGTATAATAGTACAGGGCAGTTAATAGGAATTAACGCCTGGGACGAAAACTGGAAATACATAAATTATCGGGTTTGTATAGTAAAACCTGGAGAGGACTTTCTAGATGAATTTATGCGGTATCTTTTCTTCACAGATGAGGATATACTACAACGAGAAAAACTTGTAAATGATGGAGGTACGCTAGGAAATTTAGGATTGGAAAGATTTAAAGATAAAATGAATCCTATTTCAAAAGTTAAAATTTATTCATATATAAGAACATCATGAAAATCAATCGAAAAGAACTGTTAGACACTTTGAGTATTGTAAGTCCCGGAGTATCTAATAAAGAAATGGCGATCGAACAGGCAACCACGTTTGCCTTTTTGAAAGACCGAGTAGTAACGTACAACGACGAAATCAGTATTTCACATCCTATTGAAGGGATGGAAGGACTGGAAGGAGCTATTGAGGCTAAAATCTTATACCCTTTACTGGAGAGGATAAAAGAGGAAACAATAGAACTTACCCGGAATAAAAATTCCGAGATCGTAATCAAGGCAGGTAAAATGCGTTCAGGATTACTTTTACAAAAAGAGATAGACCTACCCATTGAAGAAGAGATTGAAGATAGGGATGCCTGGACCCTAATACCGGAAAATCTTATTGAGGCGTTGTCCTTTGTTGTTTTCTCAGCCGGTAGGGGGTTGGACTCTCCTATACTGTCTGGTATTCATGTAAGTTCTAAAGGATTTGTAGAAGCTTCCGATGGATACCGAATGGCTAGATATGCACTAAAAGGAGATTTGGAAGTGGAATCTTTTGTAATCCCTGCTTCTAACATCTCTAGTCTAATCAGACTGCCTAACATTACCCATATTGCTCAAGGGATAGGATGGATCCATTTCAAGACGGAAGAAGGGAC
>MTKZ01013779.1_pt1 | contig 15106 bp, 13 predicted proteins | sample 1042781 | NCBI WGS metagenome assembly MTKZ01 (sample SAMN06212207, study PRJNA360539) | anaerobic digester metagenome | biome: Wastewater treatment plant; material: sludge; isolation source: anaerobic digester fed with sludge from wastewater treatment plant | place: Denmark: WWTP Viborg ...
GGCGCGTGTTGGCTCAGGAAGCCGCCCGGATCGGCACCGAGAAGCTGCAATACCAGGCCCAGTACGAGAACCTGGTCAACCGCGATCCGTCTCAGTCGGCCATTACTCCCCAGATGCGGATGATGATTGATCAGGACCCGGAAGTTGTGCAGTTGCAGAACGCCAGAGTCATGCAAGAACAGCTTCTACGCGCCCGCGAGCAACAAGGGCTCGGCGAAAACCATCGTGAAATCCGCGAACTGCAAAGTCAATTGGAGTCGATCGACAAGCAATTGGCGGACGCCAGGGCTCGCAAGGAACAGGCGGTTCTGGAGGCGGAGATCGCTCAGGCACAGACGATGTACTTCAACGCGATGCATGCCGAGCAGCAATTGCTGGAGCAGATCGACCAGGAGAAATCCAAGCAGCGGGATCTCGACCGGCAGATCGCCGAGTACGAAAACCGCGAGAAGGAGTACGATTTGCTCGAGGAACAGCTCGGGCGGGTGAGCGATTACATTGCCCAGTTGAACATGCTGATCCGCACCAGCAGCGCCATTCGCGTTTCGGGCGTGAAGGCCATGGTGCCCCTGGAGCGATCCACGCCTCGATGGGAGTACAACCTGCCGGCCGGCTTCATGCTCGGCCTGCTGTTGGGTGTCGGGCTGGCAATGCTTCTGGAGTTCATCGACACATCACTGAAAACGGGCAGAGACGTCATCCGGCATGTCCACGTGCCGGTGCTCGGCACCGTGCCCGATCTGGATGATGAAGAGATCCCGATCGACGCGATCGAGCTTGCGCCGCACGTCGCGCCTCGTTCCATGGTCGCGGAAGCGTTTCGGAACATCCGGACGAACCTGCTGTTGACCTGTCCGGCCGACCGACAGCGGACGGTGCTGATCACGAGCCCCAGACCCGAGGACGGCCGAACCGCGGTGGCGGTCAACCTGGCGATCTCGCTGGCCCAGAGCGGCCGGCGGGTGCTGCTGGTCGACGCGAACTTCCACCGACCTCGGCTGCGCAGCATCTTTCCCAAGGCCAACGCGGATGGCCTGAGCAACGTTCTGCTGGGCCGCGCTCGCCTGGCCGACCTGGCCTCCAAGACCGAACTGCCGAACCTGGACGTCCTGACCACCGGTCCCATCCCGCCCAATCCGACCGAGCTGCTTGCCGGAATCTATCTGCAACAGATGGTTGCCCAGGCCACGGAGCAATACGATCAGGTGATCTTCGATGGCCCGCCGGTGCTGCTGGTCAGTGACGTCCTGGTCATGACGCCAAGCGTGGACGGCGTCATCCTGGTATTCCGGGCAAAGACCAGTTCGCGAGGCGTTGCCCAGCGCGCCCGCGAGCAGATCGAACGGGTCGAGGGACACATTTTCGGTGCAATCCTGAACGCGGCACAGGTTACTCGAGGCGGGTACTTCCGTGAGCAGATTCGCAGCTACTACGATTACCAGTCCGATCAGTTGCTTGACGCCGAGAAACGGCGCGAACTGCCAGACGACAAGGGTGAGAAGGCTTGACAGCGACCGTTTGACATGAGAGCCTTACCGGCACGGCCAGCCCCACGGCTGGCCGTCCTGTTTTCGGTCAACCAACGTTCAGGCCGCCGCCGCGTGGCACAAGTTCAGTCGGCACAGTGCTCGTCGGCTTCAACACCGGGTCCGCTGAGGCATCCCAGAAACAAAGCGAAGTCTTCCGGGTCTACGTCTCCGTCTGCGTCCATGATCGCGTCAGCACAGGCCGGAGCCGTCTGAATGATCCCGTTTCCCGAGTAGCAGGTCTGGAGCAGGCCGAAGTCGGTCTGGTCGACGTCTCCGTCACCGTCGAGATCACCCCATGTCCAAACGGTTAGATCCACAGGCACGGATACCAGCGGATTGGCCGCTGCCGGATCAGCAACGGTGATGCTTGTCTGATAACGTCCCACCGGCAAATCGGCCGTGTCGTAGAGAACAACGATGGCATCGGTTTCCCCGGTGCCCGTACCGGCCGAAGGCAGGTAATCCAGCCATCCGGCTTCGTCGGTAAGGGTGTAATTCAGGGTCCCACCGCCCACGTTCTGTACCGAGGGAACGTCGCTCTCGGCGTTCTGCCCTTTGAGCACCCTCTTTTCGAAGGAATTCGGAGAAACGGATATCAAGGGCGGTCCCGGGGATACCTCGGTGACGGAGATGTCGTCATACCACACGTCGCCGTCCGTATGCCGGGTCAGGAGAACCGCGATGCGGTTTGCCTCCGGCGGGGCAACGACGGTCCAGGCGATCTCGCGCCAATCGTAGTTGAGCGTCTCCTGCTGCGGCATTTTCGACTCGCCGATCCGCGTGTCGTCGTCAAAATACCACGCGCCGAACACGTACCAGCCCGCCGGGTTATGCACGTTGGCGGTCTTGATCCACCCGCTGATGCGGTACGTCTTGCCGGCGGTGATCGAATGGTAGGGTGTCAGTTGGCGGACCATGCCCAAGTCCCACGTTTCGTGGGCTTTGAGCCATTGTGAACAGGAACCCGAATGCCGCGTCGAAGTCGTCAGAACATCGATGTCCGGATGCGGCTGGGCATCATTGGTTTCCCAATGCAGCCCGACACCTGGATATGTGGGCGATTCGCCTTCCTCGAAGCCGGGATTGCGGATCAGGTTCGGCCCGCCGCGAGTTGACGCCACCGCCGCAACGGTCCAGCCGAAAGCGAGCACGATTCTTGTGCGATATCGGGTCATATGGTACCGCCGCCGTCCGAACGGATTTCCGCGACTCACCGAGGCTCACCCGTGCGGTGAGGCCTGCCTTCGTATTATATCCGGGCGGCGCGGCAAAGAATGAACGGCCGGAAGACGGCCGGTCTTATCCGACGTTGGCTCGCAAAAACCTCAGAGCGCGTCTGGCCAGATCGTCGCCGTCCTTGGCCAACGGCCGCCAGATCGCCGCGGCAGCCGCCAGTTCCTTGATCGCCGGCACGAAACTCTCAATGGTCATCCAGCGGTCGTACTTCAACTGCTTGAGAGTCTTGAAGAAGGCCCTCCAGGGCACATGGCCGGTACCGGGAACACCGCGATCATTCTCGCACGCGTGAACGTGAAACAGCCGCTTCCTGCCGATTCTTTGAAGTGCGGCCGTGGGGTCCTTTTCCTCGATGTTGGCATGGAAGGTGTCGTAGTGGACGCCGACGTGGGTGCTGCTGATCTCGTCGCACAGCCTGACCGCGTCCTCGCAGGTGTTGAGGAAGTAAGTCTCGAAACGGTTCAGGGGCTCGATTCCCACGTTGATGTCGAGGATTTCGGCGACGTCGGCAATCTTGCGAAGGCTCGCGACGGCATGTTTCCATTCGGCGGCGTTGCGGCCGCGGCCGACGAGTTTGCCGACCGGCGAATACAGCGGCCCGGCCACGCAATCGGAACCGAGTTCTTTGCTGACCTCCAGGACGCGGACTACATGGTCGATCGCCGCCTGACGTTCCCTGGCGTTTGGGCTGATTGGCGAGCCGGTCACAATGACGGTGCAGACCGTGGAACCGAGGCCGTTGTCTTGCAAGGCCTTGCGAGTTGCCCGAACGTCAACCGCCTTGGGATCGAACATCGGGAACTCAACACCGTCGAAACCCAGTTTCGCCACCCTGTCGATCAACGGGATGCCTTTGCGCGTGAAGCAGCCCGTCCAAAGCATCAGATCACAACCGATCTTCATGTCGAACCTCCTGACAGTAATACTCCTCTTAGGAGCAACAGAGACAGACGGCGAACCCTCCAGCCCGCCAATTCCTCATTCACCTACCCAGACCGACAGCACCGAATCCTTGCCGGGCTGCAGACATCATACCCAGCCGGGGGCTCCGATGCGACGGCCGCCATCGCGCCTCGAGGTTATCGAGACGACCACCCGTGAAGCACGGCCTGGATAGCAGCAACGTTCGGCGATCCGGATGGGAACGCTATCCGCGAGCAGAGGCTACGGCCTGTTCCATTCCTCGCACATCGGGCACAAGGGCATGCCGTCGAACCTGCCGTCAAGATGTGAACGCCGCACCGCGGTCATGGCTGGATCGGTCCATAGCGAGGAGAGCGTCGAGTCGGTCAGCGAGCCAATCGCGTGGCTGCCCTTGTAGTCCTGGTCACAGGCAGTGACCCGGCCGTCGGCCAGCACGAGGGTACGGCTGAAGACTCGATGGCAAGCGGCCCGCGCGGGCGGGGCCATGGACATGACCGCCAGCTCGGGCCATTGGCGGGCATAATGGCTGGGGCCGGCGATATAGACTGAGCCGGTCTTGGCGATCCAGTGGTCGAAGAACTGCTCCATCTCGCCGATCGTCGCCCGCGTCTTGGCCATCTCGCACACGATGAGCGGCTGGGGCTGCTGGCGCTGGTGGTTGGCGGCACAGACAGCTTCGATGTTGGCCACAACCTGCTGATGGCAGTCAGCCTTGTGGACGGCGCGGTAGGTGGCCGGAGTCATGGCGTCGACGAGCACGTTGAGCACGTCGATGCGGGAGGTCATGAGCGCATCGATTGCCTGCGCGTCCAGCTTGACGCCTGAGGTTCGCACCGCCATACCGAAGATCCCAGCTTGGCGGGCGTGGGCAATCATCGCGGGCCATTCGGGATGCAGCAGCGGGTCACCAAAGCCGCCCAGGATGATTCTCGCGTCGTCACGGCCGGCCAACTCATCGATCAGCCGCTTGTACATGTCCATGCTCATTGTTTCGCGCCGGGCGATGGCTGGCCCACGCGGCCGAAGCGTCGTGTTCGGAAGCGAATCCTCGGTGGTCAGTTCGATTTCGACTTCCTCGGGTAATGCGCCGACCTGTTCATATCGGTGGTCGATCAGCCAGCGCGAAACAGCCGCGGCATCAGGCGTCTGGCCGTCAGGGGCAGTGTCACGGAAAACTCGGGTAATCCGGTCAACGGCGCATTGCGTATCGGTGATACAGCGGCCGATGGCATGGCTGATCTCGGCCGGAACGGCGTAGTAGGCACTCTGGTTCGAGAGATCCTTGCGCGGCTCGTCCGGGCGATAGGCCATCAGCCGGCAGAAGGGCTGGTTGGCCTTGGCCAGTTCGCCGGGCAAGGCGGTCTGGCACACGATCGCGGACAGGCCGGGAGCCGTCTGGGTGAAGGCCAGACGCATATCGGCACGCACCTGTTCATAGTGACCGATGAGCCGATCCAGCAGATCGGGATCCAGCAGCGGTGCGGCCGGCGGTACGGCCACCACTGCATCGGCAGGGTCCGTCCGACAAACGGCGTCGATCACCCATGGATTGAGGCTCTCGTCGAAAACGGTGGTACCTACCAGGCCGCCGCGCCAGGCGTCGAGTGACCACTTGCGCCCGCTGGCGACCATCTCACGCCACGGCACCGATCCGGCGTCATGCGTCTGAACGACAACATCCAGGCCGGCAACAGCCGCATCGGCCTGAGGCTTCTCGCGATGATGCACAACCAGGTGCACGCGGTCGATTCGCTTGGCCGCCAGCACGCGTTTCAGCGTCCGGCGCAGGACCGTCTCGCCCAGCAGATCATCATGAAGGCGAGCCCGCGTACCGAGCGCCCCTCGTGCGAAATCAGCTTCGATGACAGCAATGGTCTTCATGAGGTCGTACCAGGGTTCGGAAACAAAGGATGAAGGATGAAGGATGAGTCAAGATGGCCCCATCGTCGGTTCTGGCTGATCGCTGATTGCTGATCGCTGACAGCTCCCTACCCATATCCTTACTCCTTGGTCATCGCGGCGTCAAAGCGGGCCAGGCACTCGGTGAGTATCTCGCGGGTGACACCGGCCCCCTCGATGATCGACTCAACAAACTGGATATCGCGACGCAACTGGCTTCGGGCACGTGAAACGTCATCATGATCGCTCATGGCGATGCGGCGGTCGGCACTGAACCGCTGCAATTCCGCACGCTGCGACACCGCGCTGACCATCTCGTAGGTCCGAATCATTTGACGAATGCGGACCCGCAGGGCATCGACCTCGACGATCCTCCGATTGAATTCGGTCGGCCGGTCGAGCAAGCCGGCAAGCTCCTTGAGCACCGCGAGCATTCGGTCGCACGTCTGTCGCATCTCGTCGATATCCTGCAAGCGCTTCTCGACCTCAGTCCTGCCGGCAGCCAGGCGTGAACGGTCGTTCCAGTTGAGCTTGCTGAGATACTCGAACTTCGCGGGCGGTATCGGACGGGTGCAGTACCGCTCGGCCATTTCGGAGAGCTTCATCGCCGTCGTACCGGCCTTACGCACGCCGCCTTCGGTGGCATCGATGACCTGCCCGGACGGCAGGGCGGCGAAGTCACCCTCGAACTGCTGGAGGTAGGTGAAAAGCTGCTCGTCGGTGTAGATGTCGTTGCCATGGATGTCCTTGGTTTTGATCAGAATCTGCCGGGCCCGGACGATGCGTTCCCACTCCTTCATCTCGATGGAGTAGAAGCGGTTCAGCTCCGGTCGCCACAAGTCGTGAATGGCCACGCCGGGCAGGTAGTACACGTGGTCGGTGCAGCCGAGGTCCTGGCCGACGAAGGTGATGGGATCGCAGCCCATGTAGACGGCAAGGTACAGTGACAGGTGTGCGACCGTGGCCCCGGCCTTGAGACCGTCGCGGGCAGCGAGCTCGTGACCCAGGACGGCGGCGGCAAAGCTGTTGGACAGAATGGAAACCGGCCCCTTGCAGATATCGAGCACGCCCCAGTTGACCTTGGGCTCGGCGACCATGTGCGTGCCGCTGAAATCCACCACGCCCTCGAAAAACCGCCTGGTCAGCTCGTGGTAATCCAGGACGGTGACAAAATCGGGGGTGATGCCCCGATCCAGCAGCGTCTTGTAGATCGCGTGTACCGCGATGATGACGGCTTTGCCCTTGAGCAGTGCAAGCCGGTCGATATTGCGCCGCAGCGACGGGCCGGCTGAGACGACGATGGCCGGGTAGCCGGCGAAACGCTCGCGGAGGACATTGATCGGCGGCGTGCTCAGGAAGCGCGGGAGGTTGTTGGCGATGTTGCGGCAGGTGATCCGTGAGTTGGCCACCAGCGTGACCAGGCTCATCCGGCAGTAGGTCATGTGGTCGGCCAGAAGCTTGCGGATCGCGGCCTGGAACTCAGCGGCAACCCGCTCAGAGGGGGCGTGGCTGACGAACTGGGCGCCCATCATCATGGCGGTGTTGTGCGGCTCCAGGCGCGTTTGAATCTCGTTCTTGTCGGTTCCGGTCAGAATGATGCAGCGGTCGGAACGGATGACGTCGGCCAGGTCCACGGTTTCCATCGCCGCCTTGAGCAGCGGCAGGTTCGGCTCGGTCACGATGATGAAAGCTTCGCCTTTGAGCCGCGAGAACAGGGCCCGTAGATGGTAGCCCAGACCGAATCCGCTGATGATGTAGCACAAGGAGTCGCCGATCTCGACGGAATCGGCCCATTTCCCAGCCTCAGTCTCGGGGTCGATACGACTGTGAAGATAGAAAGGCCGATCGGAGCCGGGCAAACGGACCGCAACGGTGGGCACGCCGGTTTTCGCTTGCTCGATGACCACCGAGTTGTCATCGGCGCACTCGTCGATGCGCTGAGCCAAACGCAGGTCGTTGCGGAACAATGCGGCCATATTCCGGCAGTAGACCTCATCGCGGGCCAAGGTGTTTGTTGCTGGTGCAGATCCTGACAACAGTCTTGCTCCTCAACAGGACGGGGACCACAGATGCCCGTCAATCGACGAAGCTCGCTTTGACCCCCAGGGCATTCTTCAGGCGTTCGAGGTACTCATCGCGGGGAATCTCGACCGCCCCAAACCGCTGAAGGTGCGGCGTCATGAATTGTATGTCAAGCAAGGCAAAACCGCGACGGCGCATCCGCTCGACGAGAGCAACAAGTGCGACTTTGGACGCGTCGCGCTGACGCGAGAACATGGATTCCCCGAAGAATGCTCCGCCGCTGGCCACGCCGTAGAGCCCGCCGGCCAGCTCGCCCGCCTGCCCTTGACCGACCCCTGCAAGTCGGTCCAGGGTCCGCCAAGCTTCGACCGAATGGGCCAGCCCCAGCTCATGCAGGCGGCAATACGCCCGTACGATTTCCTCGGAGATCCAGGTTCCATCTCGCCGGTCGGCGCAGCCGCGCATGACCTCCTCGAAAGCGGTGTCGATGCGAATCTCAAACCGCCCGCTGCGCCAGGTCTGCATGCACGTCTTCGAGGCGTGAAAGCCGTCCAGCGGAATGACGGCCCGCGGATCGGGGCTGAACCACTGGATCTGGCCCTCGACATCCATAGGGAAGATGCCGTTGACGTACGCGGCAACAAGAACCTGAGGCGTGAGGGGGAGCGTCTTCATGCCTTGAGTATACAGGGTTCAGGGTTCGGAGTTCAGCAGGGCCGACCCGGCGACGACACGGCTTCTCCTTGGCGGAGCAACACGGTTCGCACTCGCCGATTGATCTGCCGGCGAGCTACGGCAACCACATCGTGTCGCCGTGGCGCGCCCTCGCCGGCCTTTCGGCATTCACGGTTCATTGATGGGGAACGAGGAGCACAGGGGCGTTGAGTACCGGCGATGGCCGGATCTTACCATCAGCCGCAAGCCCCGCCGTTTGGACTCATGCACCAGTGCCGGCGGTCGCCCTCGTGAGGTGGATACATTTGGCGGCTGCCCAGGCAAGCTCACCGGGCAAGGGGGCTCCGGTGGCGAGATGGTAGAGGACGTCGGGACAGATGTCCGCGCCGTTGAGCCAGACGAGTGTTTCGGCTTCAGGATCGATGAGCACACGTGCAAAGAGAGCGGTGTCCTTCAGTTCTGCGAAGAGACCGCCCCTCTCGGCCAGGGGACTGAAATCCAGCTCCGCGCGCACGCCGTCTTCGAAAGCGACCTTCAAGCGACCGTCGCCGAGCATCTGAACGTGTGTCGGTCGCGGATACATATCGTTGTTCTCCGTTCAGGCCAACGGCTCGATTCCCGTCGGCAATTGCCCCGCCTGTACGCGGTTCCAGGCATCCGGCAAATCGCTTGCGTGGATCCAGAATCAACGACTTCGCCGTTTTGGCTTGGGAGCGGGAACGATCTCAGATGAAGCCCATCGGAGAACCGCTTCGGCGGTCCGGACCAGACGCTGGTATTCCTTTTTCCGGACCGGACCAGCCAGCCCCGGGTACCGAATCTCGACCGCAAAACGCGTCAGCGCCTCCGCTCGCCTGACCACCGCTGGAATCCGGCAGCCGCCCTGTTCAAGCAGAGAGAGTAATCGTGCCAGGTCGTGGATGTAGGGAAAGCGAATACCGCGATGAATAAACACGGCCTTGACCGCCTTCTCGGCGGCTTGTTGGGCATCGAAGCACAGGTCTTCGAGATAGGCCCCCGCGACCTCTGTTTTCGCTCGAGCCAGGTTGCTCCGGGCCCGGTTCAGCCACTCCCTGGGATCGTCCGGTGGAAAACGCTTAAGCGGCATAGACCACCCTGCCTTCCGCCAGCGCCGGCGCGATGACCAGGCAATGGGTCTGGCGATATCGTTCAACCTCCTGCGGGGTGGCGATGATGACATCGACGGCCGCGCCCGCGCCGTGCAGGCTCAGGTAGATCCTTTCTGCCAGCCGGCCCCGGTCAAACTTACCTCGCTTGACCACCAGCAGATCGAGATCGCTGTTCGGCCCCATTTCGCCGCGCGCGGCGGAGCCAAACAGGATGATCCTGTCGGGGTGGGCCACGCGAACGATGCGGCGGATGATTTCCTTGAGAACCGCGGGGGCGGGTGTGCCCCGACTTGGCGTGCGTCCTGACACGCTGGTGCGACCGGACTTCGGAGAGAGCGGTCGAGTTGCGTCTCGCCGGCGTGGTTTCAGAGTTCTGGGATGCACACCCAATCGTTTTGGCATGGTCGATTCTCCTGGGTGCCGAGCCGTTAAGCGATTCGTTCCGGCGCAGGCGTAGGCAGAACGGTCACGCCTCCCCATGATACCACAAATGGTCATCCGCTCATGCTGTCGAGCTTCTTCCCGATCAGCTCCCCCACCATCTTCGGATCCGCCTTTCCGCCGGAGATCTTCATCACTTGCCCGGTGAGGAAGCCGCGGGCCTGCTGTTTCTTCTTGGGGTTGGCCAGTGCGTCCTGGACGGCCTTTTCGTTGGCGGCGAAGGCCTGGTCGACCCAGACCTGCATCTGGCCGGTGTCGCGGACCTGGACAAGGCCCTCGCGCTGGGCGATGGCGGACGGTGCGTCCGCGCAGTCGAGCATCTTGCCGGCGACCGATGCGGCAGCGGTGGCGCTGACCAGACCGTCGGCGGTGATCTGCGACAGCTCACCGAGCCGGGCGGCGTCGACGCCGAGTTGGGCGATGGTACACCTGCGCTCGTTGGCTTTGGCCGACCAGAAACTGATGAACTGCTTGCCGAGTGTCGGTGGATGCCCGCAGCCGGCGGCCTCCTCGAACAGATCGGCCGTCGCCTTGTCGTTGAGAATGGTTGCGGCGTCGGCGGAGGTCAGGCCGTATTCGCTCTCCATCCGGGCTTGCCGCTCCACGGGCAGCTCGCCGACGCTGGCCTGCAGGCGTTCGAGCCACGCATCATCCACTTCCACCGGCACCAGGTCGGGATCGGGGAAGTAGCGATAGTCGTGGGCCTCTTCCTTGCCCCGCTGGAACTCGGTGACCCCGCGGACATCGTCCCAGCCGCGGTTCTCCTTGGGGCTCTTGCCGATGACATAGCCCGGGTCGGCCATCCAGTCATTGATATGCCGCTCGATCTCGTAGGCGATCGCATCGCGGACGGCCCGGAAGCTGTTGAGGTTCTTGACCTCGCAGATGGGCGTGCGGTACTCGCGGCCGTCGTACTCGATGGCCACGTTGATGTTCGGCTCGAAGCGCATCTGCCCTTTCTGCATGCTGCCCTCACTGACGCCCAAATAGGTCACCAGTCGCTGCAGCTCGATGCAGAAAGCATAGGCCTCGTCGGCCGAGGCCAGGTCCGGCCGGGTGACGATCTCCAGCAGCGGCGTGCCGGTGCGGTTGAGATCAACCAGCGTGACCGACGGGTTGTCGTGGATATTCTTGCCCGCGTCCTCTTCCAGGTGAGCCCGGATGATGCCCACGCGGCGCACCTCGCCGCCGGGCAGGGGCACGTCGAACGCCCCGTCGAAGCACAGCGGAAGGTCGTACTGGCTGATCTGGTAGTTCTTGGGCAGGTCGGGGTAGTAGTAGCTCTTGCGGTCCCACTTGGTGAAGCGGGCGATCTGGCAGCGCAGGGCAATGGCCGTGCGCATGGAGTGCTCCAGGGCCACCCGGTTCATCACCGGCAGCACGCCCGGCATTCCCAGGCACACCGGGCAGACGTTGCTGTTCGGCTCGGCCCCGAACTCCACCGGGCAGGCGCAGAACATCTTGCTCCTGGTCGCCAGTTGCACGTGGATCTCCAGGCCGATGATGGGACGGATCTTCAGTTGGCTGCGGTCCATGACTTCGTCTCGCCAGTTGGTGCTCGGATGACAAGCATGTTTTACCGTATTCGACGCGGGGCTGCCAGGGAGAAGGGGAGCTGTCGGTGTTCAGTGCTTCGCGTACCGTTGGTGCGCGAGGCGACAAGGCTGCGCTCCGCCCGGACGGTGGTTCCGAAGCCTTGTCGGTTGCGGCATAGGCGACGGCCGTCTAGAATTGACACCCCAGTCGGCTGACGATCGGATTGAGGCAGCGCAAAACCAGAGGGATGATCATGAGCATCGAGCGGAGCATGGATCGGCGGCATTTCGTGAAGCTGGTGGGTGCCGGGCTGATGGCCGCAGGAGGAGCACGCCTGGCGGTTGGCGCGGAGGATGCGGCGGTCCTGGCGGTCAAGCCGGCGGCGAAGTTCAAGAAGGCTATCGGCTACGAGNNTGGCGGTTGGCGCGGAGGATGCGGCAGCCCCGACGGCCAAGTCGGCGGCGAAGTTCAAGAAGGCCATCGGGTATGAGATGGTCGGCGAGAACCTGTCGGTGCTCGACAAATTCAAGATGCTCAAGGAGCTCGGCTTCGACGGCGTCGAGGTCGCCAGCGGCGGCCGTCCCGATCGCGAGGAATTCCTCAAGGCCCGCGACGCCACCGGCCTCGAGATCCACAGCGTGATGAACCCCGATCATTGGAAGAAGCCACTGTCGCACCCCGATCCCAAGGTCCGCGAGGAGTGCCGCAAGAGCATTCAGGGCTCGCTGGAGGATGCCAAGTACTGGGGGGCCAGCGCCATCCTGCTCGTCCCGGCCGTGGTCAGCAAGGAGATCGCCTACGACGAGGCCTATACCCGCTCGCAGGCCGAGATCCGCAAGCTGGCCCCGATTGCCGAGAAGCTCGGCGTGGCCATCGGCATCGAGTTCGTCTGGAACAACTTTTTGCTCAGCCCTCTGGAGTTCGCCCGCTACCTGGACGAGATCAACTCGCCGATGGTCCAGGCCTATTTCGACTGCGGCAACGTGGTCCGCTACGGCTGGCCGGAGCAGTGGGTCCGCATCCTGGGCAAGCGGATCTGCAAGATTCACATCAAGGAGTACAGCCGTAAGAAGGCCCAGGACGAAGGCGTCTGGGCGGGCTTCGACGTCGAGCTCATGGAGGGCGACTGCGACTGGCCCTCGGTCACCAAGGCCCTCCGCGAGGTCGGCTACGGCGGATACATCACCGCTGAGGTCAAGGGCGGCAAGAAAGCCCGTCTGGCCCAACTGGCCGGGCTGATGGACAAGATCATTTCCGGCTGAGGCGTTCGCCGGCTTGAAGTCATCGGTCATCGACGTGGGCTTTGCGCGCTCCACATCGGCTCAACATGTCCCCGCTTTGTCGCACAGTTCGGACAATTCGTCTCGCCTGCGAATCATTCTTCCTTTTCGCATATCGCACTGATATGCCATTTGGCTCCGGCTGCCCGCTGGAAGTGGTCATTGGTCGGACCGAGGCCTAGGCTGGTTTGGTTGCCGCGACGGCGCTTTTTTGCGAGGCCGCGCGGCTGCTGACGATGAGGAGAAGACAAACGGGCTTCGAAGGACCCAGACAGAACTCCAGCTCCAGTGGCGACAAGCTGTTGTACCGACAACAAACGTGGGACTCGTCGCTGACGTTCTGCTGGTGACGGTCCGGTTGGCCCGTAAACAGAATCCAAGCCGCCGNNACGGTCCGGTCTGGGGTAACACCTCCGCAATTCGCCGCCGGGTCAGGGCCGGCGTCGAATCTATCCCCCCAGTGCCCTGGAACATGACGACCGGCCACACCCTGGTCGCCATGCATTCCAGGGCACATTTCTTTGCGCTGGCGGCCCCTGCTTCTTTCACTCGTGACCTGTGTCCGCAGGGCCCCGCCCGGGAGTTGAAGGCCGGCCGGCATTGAACTGACCCGGTCAAGCGGTTAGTCTCATCCGGCCCAGAGGCGGCAGCGGCAAGTCCGGCTGCCAGACACGGTTTCGTCATTTTTAGGGGTGGATTATGCACAGCCAAGACAGGTCGAGCAACGGCACCGACGCGGTATCGCGACGGAGTTTTCTGAGTGGGACGGTGGGCGCAGCGGCAGGACTGGCCGCGCCTTATGTCATGAGTTCTCGGGCAACGGCGGCCGAAACGCGGCCGGCTGCCCAGGCAAGTCCCAACGACAAGATCCGGATCGGGCTGATCGGAGCCAACGGCCAGGGCAACTACAGCCTCGACCAGTTGTTGCAGCAGCCCGACGCCGTGATCACCGCCGTCTGCGAGGTGTTTAAGGATCGCCGCGACAAGACCCTTGCCAAGTGCAACGGGACTGCCAAGCCGTACAACAATTACCGCGACGTGCTCAACAGCAAGGACGTCGACGCAGTGGTGATCGCCACGACACCGCACTGGCACGCGCTGATGGCCATCGAAGCGGCCGAGGCGGGCAAGGACTTCTACCTCGAAAAGCCAATGACCCTCACAGTGGGTGAGTGCCTGGCGGTTCAGCACGCGGTCCGCAAGCACAAACGCATCACGCAGGTAGGCACACAAGTCCATGCCACGGCCAATTACCGGCGAATTGTCGACGTCGTCCGCTCGGGCATTCTCGGGCCGATCAGCATGGTTCGCGTCTTCCACGTGCTCAACCAGGGGCCGGAGGGCATCGGCAAGACGCCGCCGACGCCTGCACCTGAGGGCCTGGACTGGGAGATGTGGCTGGGGCCGGGACCTAAACGGCCGTTCCACCCGGTGCTCTTCGAGGATTCGGCGCATCACCCGTCGTTTATGGCCTACAGCGGCGGCTGGACGCCGGGCATGGCCCCGCACCTGCTGGACCTGCCGTACTGGGCCCTGCAGCTCGACCATCCAATTTGCACCAGCAGCACGGGCGGGCGATACATCATCGACGACGACGGCGATGCGTACGATTTCCAGCAGATCCAATGGCAGTTCCCGAAATTGACCGTCTGCTGGTGGACCTCGCTGGTCAATAGCTTCGGGTTCGACACGCAGGGACAGCCTGGCGTGCACCGTCGGCGGGGCATCTACTTCCACGGGACCAATGGCACGCTGATCGCCGATTACGGCTACCTGAAGATCGTCCCCGAGGGCGACCGCATGGAGGAGGAGGACGTCGAGAAGGTTGAGAAGGTGTCNNCGTCCCCGAGGGCGACCGCATGGAGGAGGAGGACGTCGAGAAGGTTGAGAAGGTCACCCTCGACTCGCCGGGCCACCATCGCGAGTGGCTCGACGGCATCCGCACCCGCCGCCCGCCGAGCTGCCACGTCGGCTATCATTACAAGGTGGACATGGCCATCAACCTGGGGATGCTTTCGCTGAAACTCGGCCGTTCGGTGCAGTTTGACCCGGTGACCGAGACCATCCCGAACGATCCCGAGGCCAACAAGCACGTGAATCCCGTGTACCGCGAGCCGTGGAAGTTCCCAGCGCAGTACGTGTGAACTGCGGGGTGGCCCAGGTTCGTCTTGAATCTGGGTTCGCACATTCCTTTGGGCCGAGCGGTTCGTTGACGAGTAGCTGTACGCGTCGGCCTACCGGTCGGCGGTACCTGGGTCATCCGCCAGTGTGTATCTCCGTTACCTTGTCGTACAATCAAGGCAAGGAGATGCAGGTCCTGGATGACCAGCAGTTCATCGTCCGCGATCCGCAGGTCTGCGGTGGTCAACCGGTGATTCGGGGCACAAGGGTGACGCTCCAGACCGTGCTGGCGAGCCTGGCGGACGGAGATGGG
>MTKZ01020332.1_pt2 | contig 15103 bp, 11 predicted proteins | sample 1042781 | NCBI WGS metagenome assembly MTKZ01 (sample SAMN06212207, study PRJNA360539) | anaerobic digester metagenome | biome: Wastewater treatment plant; material: sludge; isolation source: anaerobic digester fed with sludge from wastewater treatment plant | place: Denmark: WWTP Viborg ...
CGGAGATTCAGGTCATTCTTGAGCTTGAGGTTCTTTTCGTCCTTCTCCTCCTCATGCTCGGTACCTTCCTCCAACCGTGAGAACATTTTCACGTCGATGACCACGCCTTCCATGCCGGGCTTGGCTTTCAGGGAACTGTTGGTGAAATCGCCGGCCCTATCGCCAAAGAGGGCGCGCATCAGATTTTCTTCCGGGGAAGGATCGATCTCGATGCTTTTGGGAGTGACTTTACCGACGATGATGTCGCCCGAATAAATGACCGAACCGACGCGGATGATGCCTGTCTTGTCCAGGTTGCGCAGCGCGTGCGCGGGGACGTTGGGAATGTCGTAGGCCAGTTCTTCCCGCCCGTTTTTCACGTTGCGGACCAGAACCTCCATCTCTTCGATGTAGATCGAGGTCAGGGTGTCTTCGCGGGCAACCTTTTCGTTGATGATGATGGCGTCTTCGTAATTATAGCCGTACCAGGGCATAAAAGCCACCAGCATGTTGGTCCCCAGCGCCAGACGGTTGTCTTCCACGCAGGCGCCGTCGGAGATCGGCTGGCCTTTTCTGACCTTGTCGCCAATGCGGACGATGGGGCGCTGGTTGTTGCAGGTATCCTGATTGGTGCGGACGAATTTCTTAAGTTCGATGCGGTTCCCGGTTCCGAGGTAGAAGGCCTCGTCCTTTTCGCTGAGCGGCTTGATCTCGATGTAGGAGGAGGTCATGTTGGTGACAACTCCGTCGTAGGGGGCCACGGCAATGTTAGAAGTGTCCATGGTGGCGACTTTTTCCATACCTGTGCCGACCAGCGGAGCGATTGGATTGATGAGCGGAACGGCCTGGCGCTGCATGTTTGAGCCCATCAGAGCGCGGTTGGCGTCGTCATGCTCAAGGAAGGGGATCATGGCGGCAGACACGGAAACCATTTGCTGCGGGGCCACATCCATGTACTGGATCTGTTTCGGACTGACCTGGATGAAATCCCCGCGGTCGCGGGCAAAGACCAGCTCGTCTGTGATGCGGCGTTTGTCGTCCAGATGAACGTCGCATTGCGCGATGATATATTTTTCTTCCTGGGCGGCGTCGAAATATTCGTACTCGTCGGTAACCTTGCCGCCCACAACTTTGCGATACGGCGTTTCGATGAAACCGAACTTGTTGATCCGGGAATATATCGAAGGCGATACTATCAAACCGATGTTGGGCCCTTCCGGAGTCTCGATGGGACACACTCTGCCGTAGTGGGAAGCGTGAACGTCGCGTACTTCGAAACCGGCGCGTTCGCGGGTCAGGCCGCCAGGACCGAGAGCGGAAAACGCGCGTTTGTGCCGGAGCGCGGCCAGGGGATTGGTCTGCTCCATAAACTGGGACAGCTGTCCGGTGAGGAAGAAAGACTGCACCACCGAAATCAGCGCGTTGCTGTTGACGAGGTCGTGCACAGTGATCTCATCTATGTTCGAAATGGCCATGCGCTCTTGAATGATGCGGGCGACCATGGAAAGCCCAGACTTGTACTGCTCCTGCAAAAGTTCGCCCACGGTGCGCACCCGGCGGTTGGATAGGTTGTCGATGTCGTCGATCTCATCCAGGTCATGGTAGATATTGACCAGGGTCTTAAAAATATAGACAAAGTCCTCCACGCACAGCGTGAGAACGTTTAGATCCACATCGATGCCCAGGCGGGAATTCATTTTGTAACGTCCGACTTCGCCAAGGTTGTAGCGTTTCTCGTTGAAGAACATCCTGTCAACCAGTTGCCTGGCCGCTTCGAGTGGAGCTTCCTCGCCGGGACGGATCAGGTTGTAGATCTTTTTGAGCGCATCTTCCTGGTTGTCGGTGGGATCTTTGGCGATGGTGTTTTCCAGCACCTTGCGCGCGATCTCATAATTGTAGTCGATCACCTCCACCTGCTTGACCTTCTTTTTTTCCAGAAGCTCGATCAGCGATTCGGTGAGCTGTTCGTTGGCCAGTGCCACCGGTTCTTCTTCGCCGGCCAAAGTGATGTCTGCAAAAAGGTGGCGTCCCTTGGCATCTTTCAGTTTGAGGGTCTCGCTTTGATAGAAAACCTTGCGGAGATCCTGGTTGGTGGAAATGCCGATCGCCCTCAGCAGGATCGTGACCGGCAGTTTGCGCCGCTTGTCGATATGCACATACATCACGTCATGGATGTCGATGTCGAATTCCAGCCAGGAGCCGTTGTAGGGGATCACCTTGGCCGAATAGAGGGTCTTGCCGCTGGGATGCTTCTCTTCCGAGAAAAATACGCCCGGGGAGCGTTGCAACTGTGAAATGACGACCCTCTCCGCCCCGTTGATGATAAAAGTCCCTTGCTCGGTTATCAAAGGAATTTCACCCAGAAAGACATCCTGCTCGATCGTGTCCTTGTGCTCGCGAGTGCCCTCGACCTGCTCGAAAATGCTCAGGCGCAGCCTGGCTTTGAGCGGTGCCTGGTAGGACAGGTTCCGTTCGCGGCATTCGTCGATCGTATATTTTTCCTGGAGTACGCTATATTCGCTGAATTCCAGCAGGAAATTGCCCTTGATGTCTTCGATCGGGAATATGGACTCGAAGACTTCCTGCAGCCCTTTTTTCTCCCGGCGTTGGGGATGGATGTCTTTTTGTAAAAAGTCGTTGAAGGAATCCACTTGCATAGCCAGAAGATTGGGTATCTCGACTTCCGGGATGCCCAGTTCGGCAAATCTTCCTGATATGCGGGAAAAACTCTTGATCTTTCTCAAAAGTTAACTCCTTTGCGGTATCTAACCGTGGTCTTGAAAAAAATGGTTCGCTTATCTGACTCGTGCGGCATTAGCACGTAAAACCTACTGATTGTACGGGACTTCAATGGCCTGTGTCCTGCCGATTTTTTCTGCTGAACAAGACACAATGAGTCCAAAAAAAGTCCCGCAGGACTTTTTTTGGACGCTGTTACAGGGATCAAACCCTTTATTTGAATTCGACAGAAGCACCAGCTTCTTCGAGTTTTTTCTTAACAGATTCGGCTTCTTCTTTGCTGACTTTTTCCACGACCATCTTGGGGGCGCCGTCAACCAGGTCCTTGGCTTCCTTGAGGCCAAGCTTGGTGATCTCGCGCACGACTTTGATCACGTTGATCTTCTTTTCCCCGGCATTGGCCAGGATGACGTCAAACTCGGTTTTCTCTTCCTGGGCGTCGGCGGCTCCGCCGGCGGCGGGAGCGGCTGCGACCGCGACTGGGGCGGCGGCTGACACGCCAAATATCTCTTCCATTTCCTTTACGAGTTCAGAGAGTTCGAGCACTGTCATTTCCTTGATCAGGTCAATAACTTGTTGTTTTTTATCGGACATTTTTTTCCTCCAGGGATATTATAATTTTGGTTAACTTGCCTTTTTACCGGCAATGGCATCCAGCGCATAGACAAATTTACGGATGATGCCTTGGGAAACGCTCATGAAGTTTGTGATGGGGGCGTTCAAGCTGCCCAGGATCTTGGCCAGCAGTTCGTCGCGGGAAGGCAGTTTCGCCAGCGAGTCAAGCTGCTTGGCGTTGAACAACTTTCCGGACACATAACCGGCTTTGAAACTCGGAAAAGCCGCCTCTTCCATCACTTCTTTGACGAATTTGACGAGCACTCTGGCAGGCGCGACTTCGTCGTTGTGGCAGATAGCCACAGCGGTAGGGCCTTTCAGGTAATCGTCGAGCTCGTGTATGCCCAGGTCATTGAGAGCTATTTTGACCAGGGTGTTTTTCTGGACGACGTAATCTACTTTCGCAGCCCGGAATTGGTTGCGCAGCAGATTCACCTGTTCCACGTTAATTCCCTTGTAATCCACCAGTACGATCGCGTTGGCACCTGTCAAACGTTCTTTCAGTTTTGCTACGATTTCTGTTTTTCCAGTTCTTACCATTTCTCACTCCCTCAGCTTTTTGCTTCCAAGGTCGCGCTTGCGATCTGCAGTTTGATACCGGGGCCCATGGTCGTGCACAGCGTGATGCTTTTGATATAGACACCTTTCATCGTGGCGGGGCGGTCCTTCAGGACTGCGGCCAGGATGGTTTTGAGGTTGTCTTTCAGCTTGTCCGCGGAAAAACTGATCTTGCCCGCCAAAATGTGCAGGTTGCCAAATTTATCGACACGATAGGCTATCTTGCCACCTTTGGCATCATTGACCGCTTTTCCGACATCCATGGTCACGGTACCAACCTTGGGGTTGGGCATCAGGCCGCGTGGGCCGAGCACCCTTCCCAGTTTACCGATACGTCCCATGAGGGTGGGAGTGGTGATCACAACGTCGAAATCGAACCATCCGCCCGAAATCTTTTCCATCAGATCATCCAGCCCGACGTGATCGGCGCCAGCTTTTCTGGCTTCCTCTGCCTTGTCGCCTTCGGCAAAGACCAGCACGCGCGAGACCTTGCCCGTTCCATGGGGCAGGACCAGCGAATTGCGGATCTGCTGATCGGCTTTGCGGGGATCGACGCCAAGATTGAAGTGGATCTCGACCGTCTCGTCAAACTTGGAAGCCGGAGAGGACTTCAGAATTTTGAGAGCTTCGTCGAGGTCATACCTTTTCTGGCGGTCGTACATCGCATAGGCAGTGTTGTACCTTTTGCTATGTTTCATTGACTCTCCTTATGAATATTATCTCCTGCACAGGGGGATCAGTCTTCAACGACCACACCCATGCTCCTTGCAGTACCGGCGATCATACTCATAGCAGATTCAAGGGTATTACAGTTCATGTCCTGGATCTTCAGCTGGGCGATGCTGCGCAGCTGGTCCCGGTTGATTTTTCCCACTTTGGCTTTATTGGGCGTGGGCGAACCCTTGGCCAGTCCGGCCTCCTTCTTGATCAGCACCGAAGCTGGCGGCGTCTTGATCTCGAAGGTGAAAGACTTATTCTTGGCGACATAGATCACCACGGGATAGACCATCCCGGGTTGGTCGCCCGTCTTTTCATTGAATTGGCGGCAGAATTCGGGAATGTTCACTCCCGCCTGGCCCAGAGCGGGGCCCACCGGCGGCGCCGGGGTGGCTTTTCCGGCCGGCAACTGGAGTTTGATCATTGCCACAACGTCTTTGGGTTTTGCCATTTTTATATCCTCAATCTATTAAGTTCTATTTTCTGATCAATTCCACCTGCGTGGAATTCAATTCTACAGGCGTCCTTCTGCCGAAGACCGTGACGTCGATGATCAGTTTGGCGCCGTCGTCGGCCACTTTTTGCACAAGGCCCTCGAAATCCGTAAACGGACCCGTGATCACTTTGACCATGTCCCCGGGCATGTAAGTGAAAACCTTGCCAGTGTCTTTTTCGCGGTCTGCAATGCCCAGCAGCCGGTTCACTTCTTCCTCGTCGAGCGGCAGGGGATCCTTGTGTTCCTTGGTCTGACCGAGGAATTTGGTCACTCCGGCGATATTGAGGATATAGGTCCTCAATTCGGGGGTCAGGTCGGCCTGGATGATCACGTAGCTGGTGAAAAGCTTGCGTTCGCGCTCAACCTTCTTGCCCTCGCGGACAATAAAAGATTTGCGAACCGGCACCAGCAGCTGTCCCACGCAATCGAGCAGATCTGTGCCTTCAAGGCCTTTTTCGATGGCGGTCTTGACCTTGTTTTCGTGGGACGAGTAGGTATGGATCACATACCATTTCATGTCTGCGGACATAACTTAAAATATCAGTGTGAAAATCTTGCTGAAGCCCAGGTCCACCAGGCTCAAAAATATCGCCACGATGCCCGAGATCACGATCACCACGATCGTGCCTTCCCGGATGTCGGCCTTGGTCGGCCATGTCACTGATTTCATTTCCTGCATGACGTCGTGGATAAAGTGGGTAAATCTATCGATTAACTTTTTCATCGTACACCCTAGTTCTGAACTGAGCAATGAACCAAACTTTGAACGCCCCAGGCTGTGATGTGGCAGGACAGGCAGGAATCGAACCCGCAACCCCCGGTTTTGGAGACCGGTGCTCTACCAGTTGAACTACTGTCCTGCAACATATCTCAGCTATGTCTAGCGTTGTTTGTGCACTGTGTGCTTGCGGCAGGTGGGACAGAATTTCTTCAGTTCCATCCTGTCGGGATGCTTGCGTTTGTTGCGTGTGGTCGTGTAATTACGGTTCTTGCATTCCTCGCAAGCCAGGATGATGATATCTCTCATTGTCGCTTACCGTTTTACTCGATGACTTTGGAAACCACGCCGCTGCCGATGGTGTGGCCGCCTTCGCGGATGGCGAAGCGCAGTCCCTGCTCCATGGCGATCGGGGTGATAAGTTCAGCTGTGATCTCGACGTTGTCGCCGGGCATGACCATCAACACGCCTTCCGGCAGGGTGAGGGACCCAGTCACGTCGGTAGTGCGGAAGTAGAATTGGGGACGGTAACCGGTGCGGAAGGGTTTTTGGCGTCCGCCTTCGTCAGCGGTCAGCACATAGGTCTGGCCGACGAATTTGGTGTGCGGGGTGATGGATTTGGGTTTGGCCAGCACCATGCCGCGTTCCACATCGTCCTTGGCAAAGCCGCGCAGCAGCACGCCGATGTTGTCACCGGCCTGAGCTTCATCGAGCAGTTTACGGAACATTTCCACTCCGGTGCAAGTGGTTTCGACGGTCTCTTTGATACCCACGCGTTCGACCTTGTCGCCGACTTTGATCACACCGCGTTCGACACGGCCAGTGGCCACAGTTCCGCGTCCGGGAATGGAGAAGACGTCTTCGACCGGCATCAGGAAAGGTTTGTCCATGGCGCGGTCAGGCTGCGGGATGTAGCTGTCGATGGCATCGACGAGTTCCTGGATGGATTTTTCGCCTTCAGGGTCGCCGTTCAGGGCTTTAAGGGCGGAACCGCGGATGACGGGCAGCTCGCTGCCGGGGAATTCGTACTTTTCCAGCAGTTCGCGGACTTCCATCTCGACGAGGTCAAGCAGTTCTGGATCTTCGACGAGGTCGCATTTGTTCATGAAGACAACGATGGCGGGCACGCCGACCTGACGGGCAAGCAGGATGTGCTCACGGGTCTGGGGCATGGGACCGTCATAAGCGCTCACGACGAGGATGGCTCCGTCCATTTGTGCGGCACCGGTGATCATGTTTTTGATGTAATCAGCGTGGCCTGGGCAGTCAACATGCGCGTAGTGGCGTTTGTCGGATTCATATTCCACATGGGCTGTGGCAATGGTTATACCGCGGGCTTTCTCTTCCGGCGCATTGTCAATACTGTCGAATGAACGGAATTTGGCACCGCCTTTCTTACTCAAATACAAAGTAATCGCTGCAGTGAGCGTCGTCTTGCCATGGTCAATGTGGCCGATGGTTCCGACATTGACGTGCGGCTTGGTGCGTACGTATTTTTCTTTTGCCATTTTTCCTCCTGGAATCCTGGCGGGATCCCATGTCGTGTTGTTTTATCGTGTAAAAATAAAGTGGAGCTCAAGATCGGACTCGAACCGATGACCTCCTCCTTACCAAGGAGGTGCTCTACCTGCTGAGCTACTTGAGCTTTTATAAAAATCTGGAGCGGGAAACGGGGTTCGAACCCGCGACCCTCAGCTTGGAAGGCTGATGCTCTAGCCAACTGAGCTACTCCCGCTGGCTGGTCTTAAAAAAGTGGTGGACAGGGAAGGATTCGAACCTCCGCAGGCTTGCACCGCCGGGTTTACAGCCCGGTGCCATTAACCACTCGACCACCTGTCCACTATTATTGGAGCCGATGAAGGGAGTTGAACCCCCAACCTATTGATTACAAATCAATTGCTCTGCCATTGAGCTACATCGGCGTCAAGTTTTTCCACGCAATTTCAGCACCAGTTTTTTGTCAAACACTTTCTTGGATTCACTCTATATAGCACCGGTTTATCCGGATCGTTGCCAAAAATTCCGCAGGCGTTTTTTTGTCAAGCCTCCCATTTCAATATCGCAATTTCCCTGAAATATTTCCCTGGATGCTGGTGCGTCCGTGGCCATTTTGGGGATTGAACCGCGATTGAACAGCTTTGGCGGTGGCATCGAAAATCCTCATTCCGCCCCGAAATCCAGCCTGCCTGCTTCCCGCATACTATCCGCAGAGTATCCGCAGAGATGGCGGGAACTCAAAGGGAAATCAATCAGTGGCGGAAAAACAGGAAGTCAGAGACCGAGAAAGAAGGAAAATATCCCGAAAAAACCCGGACAAAAAAACAAGGGACCCGAAAACCGGATCCCTTGAGGGTTTTTGTATCTTATGTAAGAGCCTTACTTAATGATGGTGAAGTCCGCGCGGCGGTTATTGGCGCGTCCTTCCGGCGTACCGTTGGAATCCACCGGTTTGTTGAAACTGAATCCTTTGACCTCGAGGCGTGAGGCTTCGATGCCTTTGCTGACGAGGTAATCTTTCACCGCCTTGGCGCGGTTCAAACCGAGCTTTTCATTGAAGTCGGCAGGGCCTGTGTTGTCTGTATGGCCCTGGATCTGCAGCTTGATCTGCGGGAGTTTTTTCAGCCCGGCGGCCACGATGTCCAGTTTGAGCTTGTCAGCGGCTGAAATGTCGTAGAGGTTGGTATCGAAGTGCACTATCCGCAGGGTCAGGTCTTTTTCGAAATTCTCCAGGTCGGTGGGTTTGACCTGCTCTTCCACAGGCGGCTTGGGAGTTTCGGGCAAGGTGTCCGGAATGCCGTCTTCATCCATATAACCGTTGTAGGTTTCCTTGGTATCGATGCCGTCGCGGACGGTTTGGTCGGTGCCGGGAGCCTTGTCTTTCTTATCGGGGATCTTGTCGCCGTCGTTGTCCAAGTCAGGAATTCCGTCCTGGTCCATGTAGCCGTCGATGTCTTCGGCATCGTTCGGAGCCTTGTCCTTGTCGTCCGGAATGCCGTCGCCGTCGCTGTCTTTGATTTTGACATCGGGTTTCACATCCGGAACGCCGTCTTCATCCTGGTATCCGTTGTAAGTTTCTTTGGTGTCGATGCCGTCGCGCACGGTCTGGTCGGTGCCGGGAGCCTTGTCGTTCTTGTCCGGGATACCGTCGTTGTCGTTGTCAAGATCGGGCGCGCCGTCTTTATCCTGGAAGCCGTCGATGTCTTCGGGCTCATTGGGAGCCTTGTCGTTCTTGTCTAAAATCCCATCCTTGTCGTTGTCGGGATCGGGAATTCCGTCGGCGTCCATATAGCCGTCGATATCTTCAGGATCGTTGGGGGCTTTGTCATTCTTGTCCAGGATTCCGTCTTTGTCGTTGTCGGGATCCGGGATACCGTCGTCGTCCTTGTAGCCGTCGATGTCTTCGGGCTCGTTGGGAGCTCCGTCATTGACGTCCAGGATGCCGTCGCCGTCGTTGTCGGGATCGGGTGCGCCGTCATTGTCCATATAGCCGTCAAAGTCTTCCGGATCTCTGGGCGCTTTGTCATACTTGTCTTCAATGCCGTCCTTGTCCTTGTCTTTCACGCCGCCGAAGTGGATGCCGATTCCCGCGTAGGGCATCAGATATCCGTCGTTCCAGTCGCCGTCGGTAGTGAAATCCAACTGGTCGGTGTCGGTGTAATTGTATTTGACGCCAAGGTCAAATGTGGTGTTCCATTTCGTCAACATGGATATACCCGCCGCGGCATGCGGCAGGACTGCCATGTAGGCTTCGTCGTCGTTGGGAATTCCATCGCCGTTCACGTCGCCTTTGCCGTCATAATGGGCGTAACCGGCTCCCAGAGCGATGAACGGAGAAATGCGGTTGATGATGGCTTTGTCGTTGAAATTGAGTGCCAGGATCTTCGTGGGACGGAGTTTCAGATAAACGTCCACTCCCTCGATGTCGGATTTGTAATTGCTCAATCCGTCCATGCTTTTCAGCTTGGTGAAGTAAGGATTGATCCCCAGGGCCAGGTTGTGTTTCAGCCAGGCATCCCAGGCTACGCCCCAGGTACCGAAATATTCGGTATCCTGCTGATCAAAGTCGTCGATGGCATAACCGACTCCGCCCTGTAGCGTAACGGTGCTTTCGAACGCATGGGCGGCCGGAATGAAAGCCAGCAATACCAATGCGAACAGAAGGTGTTTGGAAATTCTTTTCACTTTAGACCTCGTTAATGTTTTTTTCAACATATAGTCAAAATATTGGCTAATCTGGCATTTGTCAAGCAAAATCTTGTTTTTCGCACTTTGGAGACCTATAATGTGAATCGGCGGAACGGTCTTGTGCCACTTGGGCATGCTGACCGTCCGGATCAAAGGCTCTGTCGATTGAAAGAGAGCGACTTGGCGGATTTGGCCTTGACAGATTTTCAGACTGCGCTAGCAGGGCATCGGGCAATAAAGAAATTGCATATAATAGATAAGGCCAGGAGTGATTTGTAATGTTTAAGAAAACGTTGCTTGGCGTGGCAGTCCTGATCTCGGTTTCGCTGGGATTCGGCCAGTATGTCGTCAACTTTGAAGGCGCGAGCGAGATAAAAACAGCCTATGCCAGCGGAACGGTCAATCTGAGCGGCTTGGACTGGGATATGACCGAAGCCCTGATCGGGACTTCATCCTCAGATTTCCACAACGGTGAACGCTCCGCCCGCCTGCGCGGTTACGCCTCTTCGGCCATGACCATGCTTGCCGACAAATCCAGTGGCCTGGGCACCCTAACTTTCCAATACCGGCGTTATGGCACTGATTCCCAGGCGGACTGGCTGGTGCAATACAGCACCGACCAGGGAGCCACCTGGATACAGATCGGAGCGTCATTCACAGCTCCGGCTTCCAATGTCGTGCAGACCTTTTCCGAACCGGTGAACGTCGCCGGAGACATACGCATCAGGATCAAGCGCGCAACTGCCAGCGGCACTACCAACAAACGTATGAATATCGACGACATCATGCTCACCGATTTCGTTTCCCTGACTGAGATCAATGTGACCGGCGGTCTCATGGCCTTCGCCACCGAGGAAGGAACTCCTTCCACCGCCCAATCCTATTATCTTTCGGGTACGGCGCTGACGGCCAATATCGACATTTCCGCCCCCAGCGGATTCGAGATTTCCACCGACGGCGGGGCCACGTATTCCGCCACAGCCAGCGTCCCGCCTTCTTTTGCAGATAGTGTCCATGTCCGGATGACCGGCGTGATGGCCGGCACTTTTGGCGGATACTTAGTACATTCCAGCGCTGGAGCTGAAAACGTCCTACTGCCGGCTGCCGGAGTCGTCAGCGGGCAATCCTGCAACGCTGCCGATCTGTTTTTCAGCGAATACCTCGAGGGCAGCAGTTTCAACAAGGCTTTGGAGATCTTCAACGGCACCGGCGCTCCGGTTGACCTCTCTGATTACAAGGTCGAACTGTATTCAAACGGCTCTGCGACGCCGTCTTCGTCTGTGATCCTGAGCGGCACTTTGACCGACGGAGATGTGTTTGTGATCGCCTATTCCCAAGCCAATGCGGCGATCCTGGCCGTTGCAGACCTGACCAGCGGAGTGGCAAATTTCAACGGCGATGACGCCCTGGCACTGAGAAAAATCAGCACTGGCGCCTATTTGGACATTTTCGGACGCATTGGCGACGACCCCGGTAACGCCTGGACCGGCGACGGCGGTTATTCCACCTTGGACAAGACCCTGGTCCGCAAAGCTGCCGTCAGCGCCGGAGTCTCGATAAATCCCGCGGGCACGGGCCCCACCGCTTTTACCACGCTCACCACGGAATGGGATGTGTACGCGATCGACACAGTTTCCTTTCTCGGCAGCCATACCTTCGAAGGCGGCGGCATAGCTGTAGATCCGCCGACCTTGCAGGCTTCCGGGATCGTCAGTTATCCCACCAGCACCACCGTTACTTTGGAATGGACGCCCGGCGACGGCGCCCGGCGCGTCGTCAAGATGAATACCGTCAACAGTTTCACAACTCCCGCCGATGGCAGCAATCCAACCGCGAATCCTATCTGGGCCGGCTCCGGCGAGCAAGTTATCTTCAATGGCTCCACCCTGATCGTGGAAGAAATGCCCTTTAACGGCTGCGAGGTCTCAGGGCTCAGCTCCAACACCGCATACTGGTTCAGGATCTACGAATACAACGGTTCGGGTGTCTTCACCCGGTTTTTGAGCTCGACTGCTATTGGAAATCCCGCTCAGGCAACGACCCTGACCTCCCAGGGCACTGGCTATTATGCCGATATTTCCGGTTACGGCGCCGCGCTGAAAGCCGCCCTCCACACTCTGATCAAAAGCACCCACACCACCCAATATTCCTATTCGTCTCTGATCACGCAAATTCCCTACACCGACGAAGATCCGGCCAATCCTGACAACCTCATCGAGATTTACACCGGCTGGAGCGTCGATAAAGACGATTTTGGCGACCTGACGACCGATTGGAACAGGGAACATACCTGGAGCAAAAGCCATGGCAACTTCGGTGACGTAGCTCCGGCCGGAACGGATCTGCATCATTTGCGGCCTTGCGACAGTACCGTCAATTCCCGCAAAAGCAACAAGGATTTCGATAATGGCGGAAATGCTTACACTGACAATTCCCCGCCTTACGGCTACACCGGCGAAACTGGATGTTACGACACCGCAAACACCTGGGAACCCCGCGCCGCAGACAAAGGCGACGTAGCCCGCATGCTCATGTACATGGCTGTCCGCTACGAAGGCGACGATTCCAACTTCAGCGGCAATCTGGAATTAGTGGATTACGTTTACAGCGACGGCGGAACCGGAGAGCCCTATTATGGAAAACTGGCCACATTGCTCAACTGGCATGTCCAGGATCCACCCGACTCGCGTGAAATGCGGCGCAACGATCGGATTTACGAGCGCCAGGGCAACCGCAACCCCTTTATCGACAATCCGCGTTACGCGCAATATATCTGGACTCCGGTGCCTATCTCCAATTCCAACATTACGACCACGGGTTTCACCGGAACTTGGACCGCGCCGATCTCCGCGACCGATTATTTCCTGCAACTGGCCACCGACAGCCTGTTTGTAAATATTGTACCGGGTTATGACAACCTGGATGTCAATCTCTCCACAAGCCGCAGTTTCAGCAGTCTCAGCGAGGGCGGCACCTACTATTATCGCCTGCGCTCTTTCTTCGTAACTGGCTACAGCATGTACTCTCCGTTTCTGGCCGTAACCCTTGCCCAGCCTGTGATCCCGGCTGTTATTCTGACGCCCGCACAGCCTCTCGAAGAGATTAACCTCAACGGCGCGGTGATAACCCTGACGCTGCTAAACACTACATTCACCGATACATCGTTGCTCGCGGCCAACTTCACCCTCAACGGCGCACCCGCTGGCTTGAGCGTCCAGAATGTCATCTATGTTGACTCCGCCACGGCATTGGTCATTTTGGCCTTTACAGGAGAGGATTTTGATGTCAATTACAACTCTTTCAGCGTCACGGTCGCTGATGCTGAGATCGCCTATGCCGGCAATCTGATCAGCGCGGCAATCGCGATCCTGGCCCATGTTGAGGGAACCGCTATCATAGCTTTGGATGGAAACCTGATCAAACTTACGGTCACTCCCGTCCCTGGCGCAGCGTGCTACAGGATCTTCGCGTCCGGAGATCCATACGGGACATACTCTGAAATCACCCCTGAAGGCGATTTTGATCCCATAAATCTGAATGTCTGGAGGATCGAAGCCTCTCTGGCGGAACGGCGCTTCTTCCGTGTATCGGCGATTGTAAACTAGCGTACATAAAGGAAAATAGCGGGACTAAGACCTTGCCGCCCTGCATTCCGGACATGAAAAATATGGAGGGACTCGAGTCGCGTTGTGTCTGTAATAAAGAGCGCTGGCTGGCGCTCGCAGATATAATGATTGACAAACTGAACCGTTTTCGTAGGTTGAGATCGTTGTTGATTAATACTGGAGAATGCTGATGCAAGCACTTTTTGGCGGTATCCTGGCCTTTGAATACCAGCAGGTGGTCATGATCCTGATCGGCCTGGTCCTCATCTATCTGGCCATCGCCCGCAAATACGAACCGACGCTGTTGCTGCCCATAGGATTTGGAACGATTTTAACCAACATTCCTCTCTCAGCTGCCATCGGCGAACACGGTCCGCTGCAGGTGCTGTTCAACGCGGGAATTGCCACCGAACTCTTTCCGCTGCTGATTTTCATCGGCATCGGCGCCATGATCGATTTCACACCGCTGTTAAAAAATCCTTACATGCTGCTCTTCGGAGCTGCCGCGCAATTGGGAATTTTCGTAACTTTGGCCGGTGCCACTTTATTAGGTTTCGATCTCAAACAGGCCGGCGCCATCGGGATCATCGGCGCTGCTGACGGCCCGACATCGATCTACGTAGCCAACCGTTTCGCGTTGGAACTTTTGCCTGCCGTCTCCGTCGCCGCCTATTCATACATGGCTCTCGTGCCGATCATCCAGCCTCCCGTGATCAGACTTCTGACTTCCAAAGAAGAGCGCAGAATCCACATGGATTACCACGCCGGCGACGTTCCCAAGGTCGTCAAGATCATCTTCCCCATCGCGATAACCCTGATCGCGGGGATCTTCGTCCCGGCATCCGTCGCCCTGATCGGCTTTTTGATGTTCGGCAACCTGATCCGGGAATGCGGAGTGCTCGAAGGCCTATCCAAATCGGCACAAAACGAACTCGCCAACGTCGTGACCATCTTTCTCGGGATCAGCATCGCCTCTACAATGAAAGGAGCCGCGTTTTTGCGCCCGCAAACGCTTTTGATCTTCTGCCTGGGCCTGCTGGCCTTTGTCTTCGACACCGCTGGCGGAGTGCTCTTCGCCAAATTCCTGAACCTATTCCGCAAGCATAAATTGAATCCCATGATCGGCGCCTGTGGGATCTCAGCCTTTCCGATGTCTGCGCGGGTAGTCCATCAAATGGGACAAAAAGAAGATCCTTTCAACTTTTTACTGATGCCTGCCGTGTCGGTCAATGTCGGAGGCCAGATCGGCTCGGTGATCGCCGGGGGCCTGATCCTGGCGCTTTTGGGATGAGCTATGAACTCCAACATTGATTTTGACGCCCTGCTCGAACAGGCCAAAGCCGCGTCCGAAAAGGCTTACGTTCCCTATTCAGGATACCGCGTGGGAGCCGCTCTGCTCTGTTCCGACGGCAGTTTTTTTACCGGTTGCAATGTGGAAAATGCCTCCTATTCGCTCACACTCTGCGCGGAACGCGTTGCCGTGGTAAAAGC
>MTKZ01033861.1_pt1 | contig 15099 bp, 27 predicted proteins | sample 1042781 | NCBI WGS metagenome assembly MTKZ01 (sample SAMN06212207, study PRJNA360539) | anaerobic digester metagenome | biome: Wastewater treatment plant; material: sludge; isolation source: anaerobic digester fed with sludge from wastewater treatment plant | place: Denmark: WWTP Viborg ...
TTTATCGGGAAAATCGGGCCAAATGGGACCTAAAGGCAAGGAGTCTCGTCGGCCCCGCCACTCCTTGCCTTTAGGTCCCATTTGGCCCGATTTTCCCGATAAACTGCGCTGGCCCTCTTCGCCGCATCGTCCAACACCTTGGTTTCCCAGAGCGTGTTAAATGGTTCTGCCCATTGGAATTCAAGGCCGTCGTACTTCGGCGGCCAGGTGTACTCATACATGGGATCGGGCTTGATCGGATCGCCCGCCACGATTTTTCTAAAGTAGGTCTTCACAAGGACCTTGTGATCGATAAGGTTCTCCGAGGCTGATTTCTTTAAGTCCTTGTTCTTGAATAAATTAAGGAAGTCTTGGGCAATTTCTAGAGTTTGGACGCCCTCTTCGAGAAAGCCGTTGTCCAGGCCCTCAAGTTCCCGTATCTGGCCGGAGATTTCCGTAAGCTCGGCCTTGATCTTGGCCCGGAGCCGATGATAGTTCTGGAGGTCTTCGGGATTGACGTCGCCCTTCCTATGCGAGTCCCAAAGGCTGTCGTCCTCGGCCTGTAGCTCGGTCTGCCGCTTCCGAAGACCCTTCAGGTCCTGCTTCGCCGCCGTGCGGCGCTCGACGATCTCACCCGTGATCTGGCGGCGAAGGTCATCGAACGCTTCCTTGTCGAATTGAACGTCGGCGATGGCCTTCTCGACTGCCGCCGTGATCTCGCTTTCCTTCCAGTTCTTCTGGGGGCACTTTTTGGTGCCGAACCTCGACTTGTACCATGTCGGGTCGTCCCAGGCCTTCCCCGAGGTACAATGATAATAGGTGTACGGCCCCTCCGGGTTCCCGTCTCCTACCAACTGGCATCCGCAATATCGGCATTCGATCAGGCCGCGATAGAGGAAAGGCTTCCCGGTGCGAAGCTTCCGGTCCCCTCGGTTCTTATCGGCCGCGTCTTGTGCCCTGTCAAAGATTTCCTTTGAGATCAGAGGGGGATAGGTCGGTTGGCCCTTCCCATCGACCCCCCGATTGCTCCACAGCTTCTGTTCCTGGCCCCAGCGAAATGAGCCGTAATAGAACGGATTCTTGAGCATCCTCCAGAGATCGGACCTGGAAATTGGACGGCAGGGCGTAAAGCCCCGCTCAGCCTTTGAGGGTGTCCTGACGGTCAGACCCTCCCTCAGCATACGCTCCCATACGTCGTCCACGGAGTAGTCCCCGGTTGCGTACATATTGAACGCCCTGACGACGAACGGAGCCCGTTCCTCATCGAGGACGATCTTGCGCGCGCCGATGATGTTCCGGTACCCGACGGGCGGGTAGCCGGGGAAAAAGCCCTGCTCAAGCAACCGCTTGACGGATCGGCCAACCCGGAACCTCATCCGGGCCGAAGCAAGCCCCGCGTCGATGACCTCTTTCCTCAGGGCGGCCAACTCCTCGAATGCTTGCGGGTCGAGCACCCCGAACCGCCGCTTATTATAAACGTCGTGGAGAATGAGGTTGTGCTTGATGTCTCGGCAGAGGTTGATTAGGTCCTCAAAGGCCTCGGGGCTTCGCGAAAGCCGGTCCGGCAGGAGGAATACGAGATGGGCGGGCCGGTTCTTCTCGATAAAATCGAGCATTTCGTAATACCCGGTTCGCTTGCCCTGGAAAGCCGAGGCGGCTTCATCGAAGATCCTCATGCGTCCGAGCTTATTGTCCTTGACATAGGTCTCGCAGGACTCCTTCTGGACGGGGATGGATTGGCCATCGTCTGCCTGGCTCTTGGTCGATACCCTGACGTAACCAGCGACGTTCTCGTTACTCATGGCCGTTGCCGCCTCCTTGGCGTTTCAGATAGTAACATAACTACTATCTAAAAATCAAGTACTTTTTTCTTTTTCTTGCTTCTTCTCGGCCTCGAACCGGGCTCGGACCCCAGCGACCCGGGCCAGAATCTCGGCTCGCGCCTTCCCTGGGCTGTCCAGCTTGCCCAGCTTATCGGCCAATTCGCCGCTGATCTTGTCGTTATCCGGCTTCTTCATGGTTTTTCTCCTAATCCCGCCTTGTGCGCGCCGCGTGCTGGCGCGATCTCCAGGGGGGTCCCGGGGGTAGTATGGCCATTTCGGCTCTTACTAGAGAATCGTCAGCCCTTTACCATCTGACGATCCTATTCAGCTTGCCCAGCCCCTGCTCCATCCAGTCTCGGAGTTCCCTTTCTAGGGCCTCCGCACTCTCGCGTCTCCGCCCCTCGGGCGATCCGTGTCGCCTTACCGGCATCCGTGCCTCGACTTCCTCGGCGGTCCAAACCCGCTTCTCTTGAGCGAGGATCGTGCAGACACCCGCAACCGCATTTGCTAGGTCGTCTCCGGGTCCGCCATAAGGAGCATGATCGACACGCTCAAGGCCGGACTTCTCCAGCCGCCGTTCGAGGCCGAGGAACTGCTGGCGCGCTCGTTCATCGGCAACCAGCCAAAGACGCCCGGTTGCCAGTAGGCCGACGAATTCGAGATAAATGTCGGACTTGCTCAGTTTGGTGATGTCGATCTGGACGCCGTGTTTGTGATACTCGGACTCAACCCAGCCGCTGGCGTGCGTGTCCGAGGTGGANNCCGAGGTGGCCGAGTTAAGGCCATAGGCCTTGATGATCCGTGCGAACTCCTCCGTGACCTTCGCAACGTCGCAAGGAGCCCGCCGCTCCTCTTGTCGCACGACAACGATCTGCCGGGAGTATGAGTCCTGAAAACCGATCGCCAAACAGTAGCTATCGGATTTCCCTGAAGATGGATCAATGAAAGCCGCGTACCGCCTCGCAGGGTCATAGCCCTGCGGCTGATGATCGGCCATAGCCGAGGCAAGTAGCTTTTCGTCCATCAGGTTGCTAACGTCCTCGCGGAACTCCCCCAAATACTCTGCTCTGGCCCGCGCAGGGTCCTTTCGCAAGGCCCGTTCGATCTTGTGTTGGCTAAACGTAGGATTAAGCTCCAGCGTCGTGCCCTTCCATGCGAGAATGTCGGCGGTGTCGTTTCCCCAACATTCGGTGATCCTCTCGTACAGGAGACCGAAGCGGGAAAACGGCGTGCTCAGCCCGATCAGCTTTGCCGCAGGTTCGTCCCCGTCGCGCTGAATCAGGGCAGGTTCGATTGCGTTGACTAGTTCCTGCAAGGGATTAGCGAATCCGNNATCCAGGGGGTCTCTCCGCCGGAAAGTCTGAGCTTCCAATTTCCCTCAAGGGCTTCATAGACAGCGATTACGCTTGCAATAAAGCTCTTTCCCGCTCTTCGACCACAGGCAAGCCAGCACTCCTCGAACGGTTCGGTGGGGGGAGTGGTTCTGCCGCTAAAATGGCGATAGCGGGCTAGCTCATCTTCTTCCTGGAGAGGGAGGCCGTATAGCGTCCGCAAGAATGTGAGCCATGCGGCCCAAGTCCCGAGGTCCTTGAACGCCTTTCGAAAGCGTCGGGGATCTTCGATATATTCGATGATCGTCATCTGTCACCAAACGAACAGAGCATTGAACAATATCCGTAACCAGCGTCTCATCGCCTTATCTCCACTTCGCGTTATCGGGGGTCTTAGGACTCGGTGGCCGATCATGCCTTAGCAGGGGCCGAGCTTCCTCCAAGTGGATCAGCCTTCCGTCCACCTCCGCGCCGTCCAGTTCCTCGATGGCCTTGAGAGCCGCCTCGCGGTTAGGCATCTCCACGAAGCCGAAGCCCCGGCTCCGATCTGTCTCGAAATGACAAATGATCCTGGCCGACTTCACCTCTCCGAAGGCCTCGAACGCCTTCCGTAACGTTTCCTCTGTGGTCTGAAAACTGAGATTTCCGCAAAAGATGTTCATCGTATTTCCTTCACTTCCAGGTCGATTAACTCCGACGCCTCAAACTCAAGGAGCTTGAGGAAATCCCGCATCCGCTCAGGGTCGCGAAGAAGCTCGCGCACGTATCGACGATCCTCCTCGATCTGAGCTTTCTGCTCCGCCCGAATTCGGTCCAGCTGGCCGTACATGCTACACCTCCGGCAACGTCGTCCAATGATCCTCGACGAAGCCACGTATTGTCGCCAAGCTCCTGGGACGCGCGTGCTCGGCCCACCTTGCGAAGGTGCCGCCGCCATACACAGGCCCCACCGTCTCGGTTTTGACCAGAGCCAAAAGGTAGGCCAGATAGACGGCTTGTTCGAGTTGCCAAAGGTATTCCGGCTTTCGCTTGTATGCATGGGTAGGGAACAACTGAATCGTCTCGCCGTTGATAAACAGGCTCTTATACACAGGCTGGATGATCGCAAGCATCTGCGCGAAGTTACCCTGGTAGTGCCGTGTCTCATAGAGAGCGGCTTCAGTCGGGAAGATACCGGCCCAGTAGTCGTGCGCTCGGTTCTCAGCCCAGTCCAGCACTAGCGCGCCCTTGGAGGGCGGCCAGGCCTTGATGCTGGTTACTCTCATCTTCTGCCAGCACTGGTCCCATTCTCGGATGATGGAGTCGCCCGCCGTCTCCACTTGGCAAAGGTATTGAACGAGGACCGGCTCCATACACAAGCAGACGTCGTCGCTACAATGGAAGCCGTTGCCATCGGCGTTTAGCGGCCCCTCGACCTCGTACCATTCATTTTTAACCCAGGGGCCGAAGTCGCCGCCCCAGCCGTGGGATGATTTCATGTCGGCCGCGAGAGCTTTCCACAGGGCCATAGCTAGACTCCCACTCGGAATTCTTTATACAAGCCTTCGAGGAACCTTTCCTTGAAGCCTGGCTCGATCGGGGCCTCATCGTCGTAGGCGACGCATCGCCAAAGCACGCCGTCTGGACCTTCCGCTTCGAAACACTCCGTGTGAACCTCGATGGCCTCTACATACTGCATGACCACAGCGGCCAGAAGGTCATCGAGGGATTCTTGATTAGACCAGCGGTACTTTTCCATCACCGCCCCCAAGGCACATTGGGATGACTCCGCCGACGCTCAACCTCACCCAGTACTTGCTTCTTAAGCAGGGCGTCGATTCTGTCAAGCTCTCCCTTGGAGCGCGGAGCCTTGATAACTTTCTCCTCTCGGACCTTGATCAAATACCTGCTCCCCCGGTCCTCGTCCGGGGCCTTCTTCTCTTCGACCACCCAAGTCATTCGCTCTACCAAAGCCAGCTCACTCCTCAGGTCGAATACTGGGACAAGTCTCGGGATGCCCCAGTAGGCCTCGTACAGGACCCCGCCGATCCTTATCGCTTGTACCTCTACATCGGAGAGGTTGAGAAGTTCGGTCACAGGCGCGTCGGCCCAATGCTCAGGGGGCGTCCAATGCTTATTGACCTTCCAATCAATCCCTTTATCTCGACGCTCTACCCGAGAGAAACGCGCATAAGTCGAGACGGGATCGATGGACTTGACGATGAGGGATTTTCCGGCGGGGACGATCCCCATCAGCTTTCCGTGCTCTAGGACTCTCCACGGGGTAGAGGCGCGGTTCTCCAGGACCGTTGTGTAGATGGGCTTTCCTTGGAACTCTTCCATGGTTACTCCTTCCGCTCGGCCTTCGCAAAGGCCTCTTCGTCTAGCGTTGACCCGCACTGGCGCTTGGCGAACGTGTGTCGCTCGCGGAACTGGAGCAGGTTCTTCAGCCGCGCCTCATCGCAGGCCAACTTGTAGTCTTCAAACGTGCCGCGATAATTCGCCAGCCCGCAGGCCTTCTCATACCGCGCCCTTAGCGTGGACTCAGACAGGACGTTGTCCTCAGATTCGGAATCGACTGGCGCGGACTCGAGTATCTGCTCCTTGCCCGCCCCGAGACCGGCAAACGCAGGGTTTAAAGTGAAATCGAACGATTGGATGCGGAAATCATCTTGCACCTCGTCGATACCATCGGCGGCAGTCTTCACAGTCCCCAACCCCCGAGAGGAAACGCCGAGGCGTCCGCCGTTTTTGATAATCGCCTGGACATCCTTACCCTTCGAGGTCGGCAGGACCTTGATGATGGCCCAGGCAAGAGAGTCCTTGCCGTCCTCGAAGAAATCGACGCTCTCGATTAGGTGAGAGACATCGTTGAGTTCTGGGGAGCCCTTGGGGTGGGAGGAGGCCCCATAGACATCACGCCGGGCAAGCCGTCCCTGGAGTTCCTCAACTGCCGTCTTGAGCACCTTTTTTGGGTAGCGCCGTTTGTTCTCCGAGACGAGGTCTCCTGCGAGGAACGGCAGACGCAACCTCATCACCCCTTCTTTCGATTCCTCGAGCACTTCGAGGAGCCCAGGATCTAGAACCTCAGTTAACTTTTTCATGTCAACTCCATTTCACATGCACGGGGGAAAAGGTCATCGAATCCCCCCGACAAAGGTTCGCCGGCCGGGGCCCGCCAGGAAGCCAACGCGGGTCCCGGCCAGCAGGACGCGCAAAACCCAACGCGCCCTTGGGACACAATTCTCGAGGCACCGCGCCGACTCAAGACGCGGCTCCTCAGGTGCAGGCTCCCGGGAAGCCGGAGGGCGAAGTGGCGTGGACCTTCCAGCTTCCCGAGTCCTGCCAGTGCTCATCATGGCAAGCAATCCTCAGACCTCGACTTCCTCGACGCTGGTGACGCGAAGGGTCGCCCCGCCTTCGATGGCGTTGAAATCGCTGACGACCTTCTCGAAGAGGGCCTTGAGATGGGCCGCTTCGAGTTCGGTGGGCGCAACGCCGCCCGTTACGAGCTTGACTGTGTAGGTGAGTTCCACGTTAATTCTCCTTCTCTGTATCGGAAGGAGCTGAGGCCTTCTGGGCCTGCTCCTTTTGTGCGATCCGTTCCCGCTCCGCACGAATCTCCTCCAGCTCCGCCTGGGGCCTCTCGGAGAGGACTGGCGTGAGGCGGAGCGTCTGGAGCAGGTATCCGGGCCAAGCGGGGGAGAGTTCCTCTGCCTCGATTTCGCAGAGTTCGATCCTTTCGAATAGTACCTCGTCCACCGAGGGCTCGAAGGCGTAAAGGATCGGGACGCCTCTCATCAGCCGGAACAACTGGCCGCCGAACACCCGTTCCTCGACCTGCTGGCCGTCCACGTTAAGCAGGGTCGTGACCCAGCGGCCTCGGGAGGGCTCTTTCCAATCTGAGCGGATGGAAAGAGCTACCTTGCGTTCAGTCCATGTGATTTTCTCATACCGGGAGAGCACTCCATCGGGCTCTGTGCCTTCAACCTCGTAGGTTTGCCCGGCCTGGAGGACGGCCACCAGAATCTTCCCGTCCCAAACTTGAACTGGTTTTCGGGATTCGTTTTTCAAGACAGTCGGATAGGTTCGCATAATAGGTCCTTTACGCAGAGATCGAGGTAGGACTTAAGAGAGGGGGTCATGGGGGGCCTCGGTCTCATCGTGAGCCCGAGAACCCTCATTAGGCGTCGGGGAGAGCGCGCTCTTAGCGCATGTTGGACACAGCGTCAGGCACCAGCGGATCGGCGTGCCGCACTGAGGACAAGCCTTGCACTTGGTGTTCTGACACTGCGCGCAGAAGCCGGTTGTGCTGATGGTCTGCCTTCCGCATCCCAAGCACTTGAACGCCGGCTGTCGCTTATACATTACGTCGATTATATAAAACCTTTTTTAAATCTTGTCAACCCCGTAGCATGGGTTAAAGTGTGTATTTATAGGCACTTATATTTGATCCTATTGAGAACGCCAAGGTTCTGGCCAAGATTTTATTTTAGGATATTTATAAGTTTTTCCCTGGCTTTGGATTCCTCAGCCAAGGAGGTAGGCCCATCGGGGCCTACCGGGGTAGGGGTTACTGAGCGGGGGAACTGGAGAGAAGCTTCGAGAGCTCCGCTTTCTTGGCGGTCACGTCAGCTTCGAGCTTCTTGAGCGCGGCCATCTTCGACTCTTGCTTCTTGAGCATCGAGGTCAGCTGGCTCATCGCTTGAGCGATCTTCGCGTCCTTGGCGTCCATCGGTCCTCCTTTCACGGCCTGGGGCCGGGATTCGTGAATACTCTCATAGGCGTCGGTCCGGAGATCGCCTGTCCTAGCGCAGGGCACAAAGGCGTTCTGGACGGCGCTCCCATAACGTCCGGGGTTTCGGCCTTCCCGGGGGTATCCAGTTGCCGGGGCCAGCGGGAGATCAAGCCGTGCGGCGCGTCCCCTGCGAAGGGGGATGGCGTTCTTGCGGGGATCATCTCAGCATCCCCTCAGCCCAGCGGGCCATCCGTGCCTCATGCGCTTTATCCTGCGCGTGGTCGATGTAGGCCTGGGAGGAGGCGATGTCTCGATGCCGGAGCCACCCCGCGATCTGCGCGATGCCGTCTCCCTGGCGCGCTCTCATCGTGGCCCACGTGGCGCGGAGTTCGTGGATACTATGCCTGCCGGGGATCCCCGCCTTGCGGCAAAGCTCTCGGAACGCGGCTTGGAGGGTGTCGCGGCCCAGGTGCTCGGAGCGTGGGTAGCGTTGGCCCGGAAAGAGCCACGGGTTCTCCTCCGCGCAGGGGAGCTTGGCCCGATGGCGGAGCCAAAGGTCGAGCTTTCTCCACAGCGGCTCCGGCACGTCGTAGGTTCGGGTGAGCCCGTGCTTCTCCGCTCGGATCGTGATCTGGCGCGATGAGGGGTTGAGGTCGCTAAGGCGGAGGGCCACGACTTCTCCGACCCTCATCGCAAAGAACCAGGCCAAGTGGAATATCGCATCCTCACGTCGGCCCTGACGCTGGCACTGGTGGAGGAAGCGGGCAAGCTCGTCCTCCGTCAGGGTACGTATCTGCCCGCCGTACCCGGTGCCGGGAGGTCTGCCCCTTCGCCTTGGCTCAATCACCATCCCTTCGGCCCCCTCATGAGCTTATCCCACTGGCGACGCGCTCTCTCCTCTGCTCCCTCCGTTGCGTATTGCCCCGAGATAGACCAAGCCAAAGCCCAGGGCTTGTTACCGCGCTCGAGACTCCTCTTAGTGCCATCCTCTACTTCTCGGGCTATAACGGATGCTTTCTCAAGGAAGACCTCGAAGCAATCCCCCGCTCGACGTACAAAGGCGTAATAGCAGTTGGGGCCGGTCCAATCGAGCGCGCCTTTCCCCACCGGCCAAAACGTCACTTTCGATTTGCTCGTCTTGACCTGGATAAGGACAAACCGCTTCCCGTCTGGATCGGCGACAAGGATGTCTGCACCCTGGACGTTCCTGATGCTGGGCAAGGCGACCCAGCCCGCCATGCTCAGTTCGGCCGCCACGTGGAAGACCCCTGCCGCCCCTGTGAGTTGTGCGTTCATCTCGTCTCCTTAACTATCTGGTTATCAGCTACTTGTAGTTAATTATAATAACGGAACTAATTGATGTCAACCGGGAATCTTGTCCAAGTGACAGATATGCCTACACTTGCGGGCGGGGTGGGGATCGCTGGGGTAATAATTAATCGCGGCGTCTAAGGGTGGGGGATGACCCAGGTGGCCGGATCACGGGGCCGGGTTGTGCGGCGCGAGCGAGAGGAGTCCGGGCCCCCAGCGGCCCCAGCAACCCCCCTAAAACTCTCGTTTCTTCTCTATGCCTGGGAGTCTCTGAGATTTACCCAATGACCTAAGGTATCCTGGTCACACAAGGGACCGCGCTCAACCCCTGACCAGAATTTATTTAACCCGCTATACCCTTAATAAATAAATACTGGTTTCTCAAATTCTGGTATGTACAGAATTTATTAAATACAGAATTTAATCAAAGGGGGGAATAGGGGGTATTTCAAATTCTGGTCAACGCATGGCTATATAGGTGCCAGTTAAGCCCGCCCTAGTTGGGCCAGAACTCCAGAATTTGGAAAAGCCGTTCTCAAATTCTGCTCCAGGAGAGCCGCGCAGAATTTAGAAACGCATACACAAATTCTGGTCGAGGGGCATGCTTGACTTCGGTTACGCGCGGGCGGTATTCTTCTTAGCAAACAGGGGTAAAAGCATGAACATCAACTGGGATCTCGTCTTGAAGATAGCCTACCCTCTGGTCATTTTGTTTCTTGGAATCATCCTCAATAAATGGTTCGAAGATCGGCCCCGGCTAATCTCCTACATCAGCCAGACCTTCGGGATCAACACCAAGGCTCCGAATGGCAGTAATCTTACTGCCCACACCCATTCGGTAGTGGTAGGGAATGTGGGAAGGAAATCGGCGACGAATGTGAGGCTCGGACATGCGGTCCTTCCCGCGTTCCAAATCCTTCCGTCAATCGATCACTCTGTCAAGGACCTCCCAGACGGGTCCAAAGAGATAGTAATTCCTACGTTGGTCGCCAAGAAGCAGGTCACGATTAACTACCTCTACTTCCCCCCGCTCAGGTTCGATCAGATTAACACCTACACCGAGTCCGATCAGGGCTCGGCACGGATTGTGAATATGCAGTTGACTCGGCAGTATTCACCGACGCTTATTAAGGCGATGCTCCTTGTTTTCCTGCTCGGTCTTGTGACGCTCGGGTATCTCTTGATTATGGCGATCAAAGCGATCTTTTAGATTGCACTCGCCAGCCCACCCCAAAAAGTTCTCAGAATCACTCCCTGCGAGATCCAAACGGCCAGCGTACCTTTACTGCCTCTGCAAGGAACTTGTCCCAATCCGTCAGATCTGGCGATTCTTTCTTAGGAACGAACTTAGCGAACACGTTCAAGATCAACATCTCAAGGTGGGCCGCAGTGCGGTGTTCTCCGAGTTTTAGCGCGCTGGGATGGCCGCAAGCGTTCCGCAATTCCAGACAGTGCACAAGCTCCTGCCTTTCGTTTTTCGTGATCACTGAGATGCCTTGTAACGTGAGCAGGAAATCGGATTCCTGAATGCGGGCTAGGTGGTCCTTGGTCTTCGCGGTTTTCCATTTAGGGAAGTTTTTGTGGGCTTCGGCGTTGAACTCGGTCAGCTTGTGTTGCAAGACGTGATCATAGAGGACCGACACGGCCCCTGCCCAGGAAAGCACTACCGCCGCTCTCCAAAAGTCTGCCTCACAGCACGCGATAGCTTCCTCAATGAACGCTCTTGTATCAGGGTCGGTGATTTTCGCTAGGTGCGACCGAAGATTGGTGGCAACCTTGGCTACGGGTTTTTTTACAAATGGCTCGATCAGTTTCTCAAGGTATCTCTTACCCGGAAGGGTTAGACTCCAACCCTCGGGGGTTCGCACAGCATGGGCCCCTGCCCTTGTCAGCATTCTTGAGATGTTCCACCTCCGGGCCTCGTTGATACCTCCCTTTAGCGCCAGTTGTTTTACCTCTGAGACCGACTTCGGATGGTCCGCGTCGGCGGCCAAACAAATGAGAATTCTATCTGAGTTGGTCAGCTCCAGTTGACAAAGAATATCTTTGAGAGATTCAGCTGATACCAAGTTTCGCCTTCAACTCGGCCCTGGTTTCGTCGCTAATCGCGTACGTATCTTTCGCGAGTTCATTCAATTTATTTCCGTCTACGAGTTTTTCGATATAGGCACCGGAGTTCTTCCCGTGCGATGATGCTCTGAAGAGACTTGTTGCCGTCCGGGCCTGCGACACGATGGCGTCTTTCTTGAAGGACTCTTCATGCGCCACGAAATCAAGATATGCACAGGCGGCTAAGAATAGATCTTTTCCCTTCCCAAGTCCGAGCTTCTTGGCTATGTTTCCCGTGGTCAATTGAATGCTGGCGCGCTTGTCGGCTTCACCGCCTGTCCCTTCCTGTTTGACTCCGAGGCCGAGCCCCGATTTCTTTCCTGAGGACTCACAGATGTGTACGACATCCTCAACGAGCCCGAGAATCTTCTTTTTATCAAACTCTTGTTCCCCTTCATACTCGATTTCGACAGGCCCTAACTTAACGCGAAATTTGAACGCCATTTTGTATCTCCTTTTATAGTTCCCTTCTAAAATTCTACGAAATCAACGGTCCTCAGGCAACTGCCCTTTGAGATGATTTGCAGGGGGATACTGACCAAGGCTTCCATTTAATTGCCTGGCCTAAGGAGCCTTCTCCTTCATTATCTGTTCGGCCTTTTGCAGGCCGGGTGCGAGAAGCCGCAATTGGTCATGCCCGTCGTTATCAACAAGCCCTGAGATTCCCAGGACTGCCTTACGCGCATTGTCGTCCTTGAAGCCGTTGCGCTTGATCGTATCAACCAGGTCTTGCCTCGATATCCGTCCTGGGTACGCATGAGCCAAAGCCACCAGCGCAATGTCCGGCGCTGTTTTCTTTTTAAGGTAAAAATAAACGCGGCCATCGACGTCTTCGATAAAAGGGTACTTTTTCTGTGTTAGTGAGTCGGCGAGTTCCTTTGCCTCTTCAAGCTCGACAGCGCCTCTCTGCGAAATCCGGATCAACTCAGCGAGAATCCAGGAACATATCGACACCGATGCATTAGCGTCCATTTCATTCGGATTAATATCTTCCGGATCGTGACGACCTCCCCGGTTGCTGGCGATATCATAGACGAACCGGCAAGCCCGGGGGACCACTAGCCTAATACTGTCGTCATATACGCCTTGTGGTTTGTTGGCCAACCCGTTAATTATATGATCTGCCTTAAACCCTCTTCCCGAAGGCGGATTATCCCCAACGTGAACAAACAGGGCTTTCAAAACAGCTTCAACGAACTTTCCAACCTTAGTGAGAGAATCGTCCCACTTTCCTACTTGGAAGTCGGTTACCAAGTCGGTAAAGTGCCGGAGCAGAGAAACGACATGCTTCCGTGAAAAGGCCGGAATCAATAACGCTTCTATTCGTGCATTACCCGTTGGAGCTTTCAAAGATTTCCTTCCAGTTTGGGCGGAGGTAGTAATAGCCCTTTTTTTGGGAATCGACCCAATCGTTGTCCTTTGCTTCCCCAACATAGAAACGGTTAAAGTCCATACCCAACAAGTCCTTAGACTTCATCTTGTTCCAGTGCCCCTCGATTTCCTTTAGCTCGATTTCCTTATTTAACTCCCCTTTAACGAGTCGACTTAAGAGAAGTGCAAACTTCTTTTGACCATTCATGCCCTTGGCGTAATACTTAATAAAAGGGCGCATCGGTTTATCGAAGTCAATACGCTTGGGCTTCGAAACGCGTATGGGGGCCGAAGGCTTTTTAGCGACCCGTGGTGGTTTCGCCGCGTCTTGAATATCCGCAAGGCATTCTTCCACGAGATCCTTGATTTGCCGTAATGTCGAAGTCAGTTTGGCTTTGTCCATAGGTCCTTCCTCCTAATCTATCGACTGTCCCACTTCTCGCGCCCGCTACTTCCCCGACTGAATTGCGTCTTTTATGTGGGTCAGGGCGACAGGATGAATACTATACGATCGGCCTTTAACTAAGATCATATGTGAGTCCTTAAGTTCCTTCAGGGCATGCCGGAGAGTTCCGCCTTGAATATGCAAAGCATGTTCGAGACTCGCCGGGGTGGCATCAGTTGGAACCGGATCCTTCGTGACAAAGGGCCACCCTTGTAAGGCCACGAGATAAATAAGAATCTTCGCCTTGTTTTTAAGGGAGTGTGTCGCCGGGAGGAGCACGATCTCCTTTGCATCCGGGTCGTACCTTACATAATCGGACACAAGTTCCTCGACTTGCTTCTCGCGCAAAACAGTCCCTTTGACTGTCAGATCTTTAAGTGGCATATGCAATCCTCCTTGTAAACAAATAAACAATAACACGAAAACACGAATATTGTCAATACCCTTCATAAGTTTCTATGGATAACCGGCCTGGGACGCGATCCGCGGGGTTTTCTTTTGGGCCTCATGACGTTGACATCCACTCCCTGCATCCCGCACAATGAGCCCGATCGGGAGGTCCGGCCCATGAGCCCCTACAATATCGAGGACACGATATGGGATGCGGCAAAGAGGGAGGGGAGGGACAGCCTCATAGAGTGTGCAAGAAGCCAGGTGTTGGTTACCTATTCTGATTTTGCTAGAGAACTTCGCTCGGTCCAGCTTGATCCTCACGGCCAACCTCTAGCAGAACTACTTGGCCAAATCTCAAATGAGGCAAACAAAGCTGATGGGATAATGCTCTCGGCATTGGTTGTACGTTATGAAGATGGAAGACCAGGGAAAGGCTTTTTTGAGCTAGCGCGACAACTCGACCGCAAATTCGATGACCCGGAGACGTTTTGGATTGAGGAAGTAAAACGGGTGTTTGCCTTTTGGACCAACCAGGAATAGATCCCCAGGGATGCAGAAGGGAGGCCCCTGGGTATCCCATGGGGCCCCCTCCTTAGCCTCATCTCAAAACCTTAGGCCTTCTTCTCGGCCCGCTTCCCGAACGTTACGGTTGGACGCTTCCGGCCTTTTTCCCAGGAAACCGTGAACGTTCCGCCACTACACAGGAAGTCGGCGACCGGGAGAAAGTCCACCACTTCGGAGAGCTTGAGGCGCACAGCGCGCCTCTGCTCGTCCTTGCTGAAATAGGCATCATTTTTCATTCTTCCTCCTCGGCTTGACCCGCCGCTTGGGGAGTCCAAGCACAGCCTGAATCTCCCATATCTCATCGTTGTGAAGCTCGAACCGCTCCCCTATCATATCGAATATGCCGGTTACACAGCGGGCCAGACTAGTAAGTTCGGCGCGGAGCTCCTTAATCCGCCTATCCAACTCTCTTTTGGTCACAGGCTTTTCACCACTCGGGTTCTTCAATTTACCTCCTTTGCCCCCTTCGCGGGGGCGTCCTTAGGGTTCGTACCAAAAAGACCCAATAAACCCTTCTGGGCGGGCGTAGGCGGGCCCCTCGACCGAAGGACAGATAGAGGTGGCGTCTTCATTGACAATCCCTTGAATTAGCTCAGTGGCTGGACCGGTTCGCTATCCGGCGAAGGAGGAAGGGTGCAGAGCGCGCCCTTCCATGTCGATTCCCCTTCGGCCCGGACCAGCTTCACGCCNNTTTGGCCCGCGCTTCAAGCTCCTCGTTCGGCATAGGGCCGTCCTTGAGCATATCTACGACCCACGCCATCGCCTCTTTGTGCTTGCTGGGCCGACCGCGCGGCTTCATCTCCGACGGGGTCACGAGATCGTCCGCCGAAGGCACCTCGACATCCTTCAGCCATTCGATGGCCGGGAGGCAGTCGTCCTGACCGCGAGGGATCGTGAAGGCCAGTCCCTCAACGGGCGGCGCGAGGTTACACTTGATCCGCTGGAAGAAGCGCCGTTCTGAGGGGTCGGGCTCCTTATCCACCAACCAAACGGCCCGGGCGGCGGCGACCCACGCGATTGAGCCCTGAATCTTGAAAATCGCCTGTGTGACCTTCT